>OBJA01001646.1_pt1 | contig 14690 bp, 21 predicted proteins | sample 1519751 | NCBI WGS metagenome assembly OBJA01 (sample SAMEA3881238, study PRJEB22517) | soil metagenome | biome: lake sediment; feature: soda lake sediment; material: sediment, water from around vicinity | place: India | collected 2013-12-23 | depth 3 m | reverse complement strand
AAAAAATATGGGTAGGCACCGAGCAAACTCTCGCCGTCAAGGTGGAGGTTTGCTTTAAGTGCCTTTACCCTTTCTTTTATGTTTTTAGATATTATTTTGTTTTTTTATTAATTTATATTTTATTTTTTAGATCAAGTGTGCTTAGCACTATATATTTAACAAAACAAGTGACCCTACCCACTTACTACAATAAGGGTTTGCGGTGATGACATATGATTATTATCAATAATATTAAATAGTTCTAACACTTACAAATTATACTTTTTTCGTAAATTCGACTCTTTTGAGTTATTGAACCCTATAATAGTTGATAATGTTTTTTTATCTAATTCTTTAATCTCTTTTAAAGTTAGCTCTTTTGATGTTTCATAATTTTTAGCTTTAATAAAATCTGGATTTTTTTTAGTTAAGTTAGTTCCTGAATTAAAATCATGATAAAGTTTAAGTGCTAAAAAACACATATTTATAAATGATTTATTTGAGTTGATGCTTTCAATTTTTTTATATAAAGATTTTTTAGAACACATTTTTATTAAAGAATTTTTTAATGATATAGGATCATCAATATAAAAATCACTTACCATTTTTAATAAATTTGAAAACTCTTGAATATTTCCTTTTTCTTTTATAATATATTTTTCAACTTCTGATGAATGAATAGTAATAAATTTATTAATTAAAACTCCATCTTTAAATTTAATTTCGGTATTTAATTCTATTCCATTATCAACTGTTTTAACAACTAAACCATGATTATTATCTATTTTTAAAAATATATAAGTAGAATTTAAAAAATTAATATATTCATTAAATTGGTTTGAATTTTTGTTTAATATAGAATCTCTCAATCTTGTTTTTATTTCAGTTTCATACTCTGAATGAATTAAGTTAGTAATATTATCTAGAAAAACATTACATTTTTCAATGGTCATAATGACTTCCTTTCTTAATTTTTTTAAAGTGGTTTTTCTATACCAGACCATCAAGGTTTATTGATATTTTCATTCTTTATATCCTTCCAGTGATTTTGTTAATTCAATAATTGCATATTGAAAAAATTTTGTTCCATTCTTAATTTTCTTTGTACTCATATTACTCATAATTATATTTCTCAAGCTATTTAAAAAATTATTTATTTCATGTTCTTCCATATTTGATTCTTTTGCTTTTTTTGATACTGATGCAGTTGGGCATTCTTGACCTTGTTGTAGAGGTGGATGTATCATTTTACAGTCAGGACAAACCTGTAAACCGCCACCTATTGAATTAACATTAGGTATATTGTATGATGATATATTTTTATGATTGTGTGTACCTGGTGTGATTACAGGGTCTTTATAAACTATATCTCTATAATATTTTTGTGGGTCCGGACCTTGATTATCAAATTCCCCATTGCCAACGCTTGTTACGAAATTTTCACTTTGATTATCTATACCATTAAAACTTTCAGAATGAGATGTAGTTTGATGATTATTCATCTCACCAAATTTAGCTTTCATTTCATTCATTTTCTTCATAAACTCTTGAAATTCTTTTTCCATAAACCAAACCTCCCATTTTTTTTAAATTTTTGTTCTGAATGTAAAAAATAATAACTATATATATAAATAACTAATAGGAGGTTGTTGCTGAATTTATATTTTGATTTTTTTAACTTGAAAATGAAAGGGAACAGTAATGAAGACAAAAAACTATTTTTTCATTTGCATGATGATTATTTATTTTTGTATGATATATTGTACTGTTATGACATATTCTTATTATTATGCATTAGAAAAAAGTAGATGTTACAATGAAATTGTAGAACAAAAAGATATTGAAATGAATCAAATTATTGAAGAAAAAAATCAACTTTTAGTAATATACTATGAATTGGAAGAAGAAAAGAAATCACAACAATTAAAAAATGATTATTTATTAAAACGAGATATAATTAATTATATACGCACATATTATCCAAGGGTTTCAAAAGACAATAGAGAAAGAATAGCAGAAACTGTAACAAAGAAATGTCGTAAATACAAAGTATCTCCTGAATTGATAATGGGTATAATTGAAGTAGAATCAAGTTTTAATCATATGGCAATTTCATCGGCAAATGCTAAAGGATTGATGCAAATTATGCCTATGTGGGAAAGACATTTCAAAGTGAATAATATTTATAAAATTGAAACAAATATAGAAACAGGTATAAGAGTTTTTCTTGTACATCTTCAAGAAAATAAGTATAGCATCAGTAGAGCATTATATTATTATGTTGGTAGGGATTCAAGATATTCTGATATGGTATATAAATCAACAGGTAATTTTGTTGCATTTAGATTGAAAAGTAAAATCAAGGAGGAAATGAATATTGCTGAGCAGGCAGCAGGACGAGGTTTTGCAGGAAACCCTCATTAATTTCAGGTTTAGAGATATTATAATTTCCGGTTATGCTGGTACTGGAAAAACTACAATATTAGTTGAATTAAGGAAAAAGATTTTTGAAGAACAAAAAAAATTAAGTGTAGCATTTTTAGCTTTTACAGGTAAAGCTGCAAGTGTTTTAAACACAAAATTAGAAAAACAAGAATGCAAATATAAAAATGATTTTGTTGGTACGATACATTCATTGATTTATAAAGCTTTAACTAGATGGGATAAAGATCTAAAAACATATGTTGTTTGTGGGTGGGAATTAAAAAATTATGATGAAATGCCATATGATGTTTTTATTATTGATGAAGCATCAATGATAAGTAAAGAAATTTGGGAAGATCTTAAATCATTCAATAAACCTATAATTGCTGCTGGAGATAATTTTCAATTACTTCCAATTGGAGATAAATTTAATCTTCTTTTAAATCCTGATTTTTCATTAACTGAAATACACAGACAAGCACTTCAAAGTCCAATTATTGGTTTGTCAAATTTTATTAGAAATAATGGTTATATTCCAAGGAATACAATGTTTTCAAATGAAGTATTTAGTTTACCTTGGAAATCAAATTTATGTCAAAATATTTGGAATAACAAAATAATGTTTGACGATGATAATATGATTTTACTATGTGCATTTAATACAACAAGGAATAGTTTAAATAGTACAATAAGAAATAAATTAGGATTTGAAAATGTAATACCATATCCAGGTGAAAAGGTAGTATGTTTAGTAAATAATCATTTTATTAAAATTATGAACGGGCAAACAGGAAAAATTTTATGGTATATGCCTACTGATTATTCAGATATATATAGATTTACAATTGAAATCAACGGAGAAATTTATGAATCATTGGTTTCAATGAAATGTTTTAATCAAGTTACTTATACAATGTATGATAAGGATGAAAGAAAAAAACATTTAAAAATAGCAAAACAATATAGTTTTGATGCAGTAGATTATTTTGATTATGGGTATTGTATTTCAGTTCATAAATCTCAAGGTTCAGAATGGGATAAAGTTATAGTATTTGAACAAAGAACCAATCGTTGGGATGATGAATATTATGCTCGTTGGTTATATACAGCAGTAACAAGATCAAAAGAAAAATTGTTTATAATTAGTGATTACTGGGAATAAAAAAGGGGTGAAAATTATGAAACCTCATAATAAATTAATAAATGAATTAATAACTAAACCTAATAAATATTGTTATAACATTGACGATGATAATTGGGTTAAAATCACTGAAAAAGATTTTCCTGACAATGTTTTATATTTAGACAGAGCAATTGATTTTGTAAGTTATATTTTAGTTAGTTATATTTCTGTAAGAAAGGAGTTAAAAAACAAAAATGGATAAATTGAAAGCATTAGAAATTATTTATAATTTAGCAACACAAAATATGATTACAGAAGAAATAGCTGAAGAAAACGATAATATGGAAGCATATGAGGAACAACAAGAGGCAGCAGAGATTGTATTTCAGATGATTGAAAAAATGAAGATTGTATTTCAGATGATTGAAAAAATGAAGACACCATTAAAAGTAAAATCAAACCACGACGATATATAGGTTTAAAATAAAGGGGATAAAATTTAATCCCCTTTTTTTTTGGTTATTTTTTTACTAATAAGTAACAAAAATAAAAAATATTTTTGAGGAGAATGTACTTTGGGTTTCATTGAAATTGTAAAAAACAAACTATTGAATTATGGATTTAAAATTTATCAAGAATATGAAGTAGATAATTCTTATGTATTAATGATTGATAATTCTATTATAAATATTGAAAAAGAAAATAAACTAATTATTTCTTTTCAAGTAACAACTAAACCAGATGAAGCAGGTAATACAATTTTGATTTTAAAGGAAATTAATGAGCTTAAAAAAATTGAAATTGGTGTTTCATTTATTTTTAATAATGAAGATGAACTAATTCAAGGAGATGAAGCATTTGAATTTTTGAATGAATGTATTAGTCAAAAAGAATATAAAAGAGTAAAAAATGAAACAATGATAAATAAACTCTTTTATAGTTTGCATGAAAGTGATTTTATTAAATGCTGAATGGAGGATTTTTGAAATGGTAGAAGTATTGGATAGTCTGTGGATTGAAAAATATAGACCACAAAAATTAGAAGAATTGGTATTACCTGAACAATATTATGTTGATTTTAAAAGTATGATTGATAAGGGTTCTATACCCAATTTGTTGTTTTATGGTCCTCCTGGTGGTGGAAAATCAACAATAGCAAAAGTTATTTGTTCTAAATCAGGGGTTTTATTTAATAAAAGAGATAATCTTTTGTATGTGAATGGTTCTTCAAAGAGTTCAAGAGGTATTGGTTATGTTGATACAGTTATTGAACCATTTCTAAAACACCCACCTAGCAGAGATAAATATAAAATAGTATTTATTGATGAAGCTGATAATTTAACTGAAGATAGTTATAATTCATTAAGAGCAATTATTGAAAAATATCATGTTGAATATGGTAGATTTATTTTCACATGTAATTATGTATCACAAATTCCAGACCCAATTCAAAGTAGATTTATGTCGTATTTGTTTAGTCAAATTCCTAAAGAATTTATTTTGGATTATTGCAAAAGGATTTTAGATTCTGAAACAATTAAATACTTTGATGATGATATTAAAGTTGCAATTAATAATTTATATCCTGATGTTAGAAAAATTGTTAATGCACTTCAAAGGGCATCATGGTCAGGTAATTTAAAGATTAATGAAAAAGATGTAATTACAAATGAGAAAAAAATTATTTCATTTATTATTGAAGGTATTAGTCTTATTGAAAAAGGGTTAGATAAAAAAATTGGTGGTGTTATAAATTCAATTGTTGAACTTATATCATCTGTTGAATTAGAATATAAAAGTATTTATGTAGATTTATTTTTTAATACATCAATACCTGTTCCAGCAAGAATTGTTATTAATAAATATGCAAATGAACATAAGTCTTGTCTTGTAGCAAATATGCATTTTATGGCAATGGTGTTTGATGTTGTTAAATCTTTACAAGCTTATAGGAATGCAGTCAATGGTCGCTGAAAGGGTTAATCATTTAAATTTTATTATCTCTGAATTTCAGAGATTATTTTATGAAGAATTTGAAAAATGTAACATTAAAAAATGTGGTCATTGTTACAATGGATTAAAATCAAAACAAGATATGACTCAATATTGTGATAATTGTGGTGGTATTGGTTATGTTGTTGAAAAAATACAAGGTGAATATGTTTGTAGAAATTGTCGTGGTGGTGGGTGCAGAACATGTTCTTTTAAAGGGACTGTTGATTGGATACAACATGCAATGAGTTCTGATATAAGAAGGTAATGGAGTTAGAAACGTGATTGGTATATATAATGATGATTTCGCTGAATATTTAAGAAGTAAATTAGGGAGTGTAAAAACAACAACTAAAAATATTATCATCCCTTGTCCTTTTTGTGAATACGGAAAAAGTAAAGATCATTATCATATGTATATTTCAATTGAAGCTCCAATTTTTCATTGTTTTCGTGCTGGTTGTGAAAAAAGTGGAACTATTAAAAAATTATTAAATAGAATTGAAGGAAAGGATATTTCCGAAAATTTTATTGATAAGGAAAAAATAGCTGAATTTAAATCAAAAGAAAGATTTATTATTTCAGATGATAGTAATAAAGATATAATATATCCTGATTTAAAACTTGATATATTTAAAGAAAAAGAAATGTATTTAAGAAAGAGATTAAAATTTCATAATATTAGTTTAAGTGAAATAAAAGGTTTAATTTTTGATGTTAATGAGTTTATTAACATTAATCAATTAGTGGTTGATGAAAAGTTATTTAGAATGAGAGATTATTTACATAATAATTTTATTGGATTTGTAACAAATAAAAATGGTCAAGTGATTTTTAGAAATATTGATGATTCACAAGATTTCAGATACTTTAAATTAAAATTAAATTCTACTCCATTTTTGGATTATTATAAATTACCAGGTGACAATCCAGAATCTAATAAGATTGTATTAGCGGAAGGTATTTTTGATATTTTCTCGGAGTATTTATTTGATCATTTAAATATAAAAAACGATGTGAGATTATATGCTTCATCTTTATCATCTAAATATAGTATTTTAATATATAGTATAATTTTTAATGAAGAAATATTCAAACCTGAAATTATTATATTATCTGACAATGGTATAAAATTAAAACAATATAAAACATTAAAAAAATATAATTATCCATTAATAAAAACATTATCAGTATATTATAATAAAACAGGAAAAGATTTTAATGATAGTCCAGTAACTCCTGTTTATGTACATGTTTAGATAATAATTGTTTATGTAGTAACAAAATTAAAAATAATTTTTAATGAGGGGAGATATATAAATGACATGAAAATAAAAGAAAAATTGATGGAGATATTTGAAAATACAATTGAGAATGGAATTATTTTTGATGGTATTATAAATAAGAATTTAGATTATTATGGTTTATTTTGTAAATCAGCATCAAAAGAAAAATTATATAAATTATTGGGCAATAATTTATGTATGTATAAATGTACATACGAAGAAAAAGATTCTGTAATGTTTATTTTTTATATTCCTATAAATTCAACTGAAACTGGCAGTAAAACTGTTGCAGAGAGAGTTATGGAAATTGTTGGAGTAACAGAAAATTGCTTTACAACATTGGATTATATACATTCAGAAGAAGTTAAAGAAGATAAATTTGTTTATGTAACAATCATTAAAAAAGTATAAAGGAGAAATAAAAGTGAGAGGAAAAAAAGTAAAGAATATTAGAAAATATCTATTAAATGATATAGAAAATGCAATGATTCAAATTAGAAATCATTGTGGTAGTCGTACTGAAACTATGAGTGAAACTTCTTTTTATAGAACTGCTAAAAAATTGTATAAAATGGGTAAGTTGATACTAACCAATAAGAAAGGAAATAAGTAATGATTACAAAAGTGTTGGATGCTGAAGAATTTAATACATTATTGCGATGTTTACTTAATCTTCGAGAATGTAATGATGTTGAAATTAAAGATGGTATTGTAAGACAAAGATCAAATGATAGAACATCTATTTTTGAAATGGATATGACAAGTATTCTAGATGATATGTCCTTTTCAATTTCAAATTTGAAAAAGAAAATTGAATTGTTTAAAATGTTTTCTGGTAATAGTGTAACAATTTCAGTTGTATTAGCTGAATCTGAAAGTGAAAGTTATTATACTATTTCAGATGATGATTCTTCTGTAAAATTTAATTTTCCTTCATCTAGATTCATTGATAATAAATTCATGAATCAAGAAGAAATTGATGCAATTTTTAATATGACAGAAGATGATATTTTTCTAAATACTGATATTAAGAAAAAGGTTACTGATCGTATTAAAATTGTAACTGATATTTTTAACACTCCTGCAATTCAAATTCGTTTTGATAATGATCAAGCTGCATTGGCATCTATAACTCAATCGAAAGATCAATTTGCAGAACTTCAAAGTAATATTATATCTGCAATAAATTTTGAAGGAAAATATTATACAAACCTACCCCCTATTCCATTTTGTATTGATTATGATACAAATTTGATGTTTAAAATGTATAAAAAAGATGAAGAAAGTATTTTATATAATACTCTTGAGGCAGAATTGAATTCTGTTAAAATTAAAATATATACACGAACCGCTCTAATTGAGGATACAGAAGAAGAATAAAAAAATAATATTTGTGACGTTAATAAAGATATTAACGTCACATTTTTTTTGGAGGGAAAATATTGCATCCGAGTTCACTTTTATCATATTATCCAAATTATCAAATACTAGATGAAATTACATCATATGGTAACTATAAAAAATTAAATATTTATATGGATCTAAAAAATAATTTACAATCTACTTATATGGAACATGCAATTGTAAATATAATTGAAAGTTCTAAAAAAAGTAAATTTATGGATACTTCTATTTTTTCGTCGTTGATTTCATTTTTATCATTTCATAAAATATACTCAATGAAGCGAGGCGTTGATATAAATTTTTTTATATTTTTTGAAAGTGGTCAATCATATTACCATAAAAATATAAGCAAACAGTATAAAATTTCAAGACAGATTGATGATCTTTATGGGTTAGAGAGAGTTGATAGAGAACTTTTCTTTCAAGTGTTACAATCAAATTTTAAACTAATTGAACAAGCATTAAATAGAATGCCTGATATAAATGTTATACGACTACCTAATCTTGAAGCAGATTTTATTCCATATTATTTGTTAACTAGAGGAAAAGTCAATACAGATGGAACAGTTGGTCATTTAATTTATTCAAATGATCATGATCTTATGCAATGTGTTGGAAAAGATTCATATATATTTTCAAAATCTGCAAAAAGTAAAAAGATTATTAAATCCGGCACTGTAATGAGTAATTATTTAAAAAAAGAAAATAATATTGATGATTGCTATTTACCTTTAGCAATGGCAATTATTGGGGATACTGGTGATGATGTAGTTGGAATTAAAGGAATTGGTCCTTCTAGATTTATTGAAATATTTCCACAAATTATTTCAATGACTGGAGATATGAACAATATTTATGATAATGTTGAAAATAAAAAACCTATTTTTAATAATATTCCATCATCAATTGTAAATAAACATCTTAATGCTATTATAAACGAAGAACAAATAAATAAAACAATAACAAATAATTTAAAACTGGTATCATTTGAATTAATTTCTAGGGCACTTGATAACCCATCGAATACTGAAATGATAGATAGAAGAAGATTAATTGAAAATATAGTAACTAACAAGACTGTATATCCGCTTGAATCTATGAAAAATGCACTTGATAAATTAGGAGTATTTTTAGAGGAAAGTTCAATAGATTTTTTATATATATAGAGGAGTTAAATGAAGGGTAAAAAATTAACATATGATTATGTAAAAAATGAAATAATTAAAATGGGATATACATTATTATCTGAAAATTATAACGGTTGTAGTAGTAAGTTAAAATTAAAATGTGATAATGATCATATATATGAAACAACATGGAGTAATTTAAAATCTGGAAGTAAATGCTCAATATGTTATAGAATTAATCAACCACAAATAATGAAAAAAGATTTTAATGAAATAAAAAAAGTAATAGAGACTAATGATTATATATTATTAAGCTGTAGTAATGAATATAAAAATAATTATTCAAAATTAAAATGTATTTGTAATAAAGGTCATAATATTGAAATAACCTGGGCAGAATTTAAACGAGGTAGAAGGTGTATTATATGTTCTGGATTTGCTAAAAAAACAATTGATGAAATAAAAGAATATATGAAAAAATATAATTATACTTGTTTGGATGATGAATATATTAATGGGAGTAGTCATTTAAATATTCAATGTGAAAAAAATCATCTATATAAATCAACATGGTATAATTTTAAACAAGGTGGTAGATGCCCTAAATGTAATTTAATCAAACAAAGTATAGAAAGAACTGGATCAAAGTGTATTTTTTGGAGAGGTGGTATTTCAAAAGAACCATATTGTCAAAATTGGGTTTTAGAATTAAAAGAGTATATAAAAGAAAGAGATAAATATAAATGTTTGAATCCATGTTGTAATTCAGGAAAAAAATTAACTATTCATCATATTGATTATAATAAAAAGAATTGTTCTCATAAAAATTTAATAACTATATGTCAAAGTTGTAACTCTAAAGCAAATTTTGATAGAAAATGGCATAAGAGTTGGTATGAAGCAATTTTAAATAAAAGATATAATTATTTATATTAAAGAGGGTTTAAAAAATGCTTACACATAATGAAGTATTAGATTATATCAAAACTGGTCTTGGGTGGCCGTTTATGCATCTTGAGCTTGAAGATGAGAAAATAATCGAATACATAACAGAACATACTTTGAAAGATTTTCAATACTATGTTCCTCAAGTTTGGAAAACAACATTAAACACTGAAATAACTGCTAATAAAGTTCCTGGACTTCAAAATGAGTTTTATATTTTTGATCCGCAGGGAATGAATATATTTAACGTCATAGAGATTTATACAAGTAGTAGTGATTTAATAATTAATGGTCATCCAATTATGGGACCAATGAGCGTGGGAGAAATTCCGGAGTTTGCTCTTGCGGTCGAAACAGCTGGCATGTTAAAAATGTTTTCTAACTTTGATATTACTTTTGAATTTAAACATCCAAATATCATTAGAATTTCTCCTGTTAGATCTAATTTTGGGGTAGTTACGATTGAATATGAAAGGGAACAACCACAGGACTTGAGTGGCATACCCAATGACCTTGGCCAATATTTTAAGAGATTAGCACTTGCAGATATTATGATTGTTCTAGGAAGAATCCGAAAGAGATATAGTGGAAATCTTCGAACTCCATTTGGAGATATTCCGTTAGAAGCTGATGTATTAGATGAGGGCAAAGAGTTGAGAAGAGAAGTAATTGAAATTCTAGAAAAAGCTTGGATTCCTAATGTCCGCTGTGATCATGGTTAAAATTATGAAAGATAACAAGCTATTGTGTAAAATTTGTAATCGAGAATTTAAGAATTTTAGAGCTATAACGACACATGTTGTCTCAACACACAAAATGCCTATAAAGCAATATTATGATAGTTATTTTAAAAATAGTGATGAAGATAAATGTAAAAATAAATTTTGTGATAAATATACAAATTTTTTTAATTTAGAAAAAGGTTATTTTAAATATTGTTGTTTAAAATGTGCAAACACAAGTATAGAACGAGTTGAACAAGAACGAAATAGAATGTTAGAAAAATATAAAGATCCTGAAAAAAGAAATGAAATGAAAGAAATTATTAAAAAAGTTTATGATAACAATAAAGAAATAAAAAATAAAATTTCAAATGGAGTTATAAATGCTCATAAAAAAAATCCACACTTAGGAAAAAAAATTTCTGATGGTATCAAAAAATATTATAAAAACAATATTGAAGCAAGAAAATCATGTAGCGAACATACTAAAAAATTATGGAGAAATCAAAGTATTAGAGAAAAAATGATTACATCTTTAAAACTTACTTCGAACACTGAAGAATATAAAAATAAAAAACGAAAAATAGCTTTAGAATTAGCACAAAATTTAAATTGGATTGAAAATGTCAAAAAAGGAACAATTGCAGGGTGGAATAAAGTACCAGAGAAAAAACAAAAACAAAGAGAATATATGCAAAACGGTGGAGCTGCATACTGTAATATGTTTATAAAGAATCCATCAACTCCACAAATTAAATTATTTGAAATGTGTCAACAATTATTACCATATCCTATTTTAAATTATCCATGTTTAAAATATTCAATTGATATTGCTATTCCTAAATTAAATTTAGCAATTGAATATGATGGTAGTTATTGGCATAAAAATAATGAATATGATAATAATCGTCAAGAACAAATTGAAAATGAAGGTTGGTTATTTTTAAGATATATTGATGAACTACCATCATATGAAAAATTATATTCTGATATAATAAATATTATTGAAAGGACACCAAATGAATAAATGAAAAAACAAAAGGTTAAAGATCAAAAACAAAACTCAAAAAATGAAGACCATATAATTCAAAGATCAGATTATATGGTAGTTGGTGTAGACCCTTCATTTAATGGTTTTGCAATAGTTGTTCTAGATAACAAAGCAAATATAGTTGAACAAAAATTAATCTCATGTAAAGATAAAAAATTAAGTGATGAAGAAAAAATAATTTATTTAGAAAATGAATTTAAATTTATCCCAACAATTCATTGTTTAGATAGAGTGTTTTTAGAAGGTCCATCTCTAAATAGTACTGGAAATAATTCTTTACAAATGGGTGCAATTAATTATTATTTTAGAGTTTTTTTATATAAAAATAAGGTTGATTATGAAGTCATTGTTCCTGGAACATTAAAAAAATATGTTACCGGTAAAGGCAATACAAAAAAGGAATTGATATTACTTAATGTATATAAAAAATGGGGAATAGAATTTAATGATAATAACCTGGCAGATGCCTATGGACTTGCCAGGATGGCATTAGATAAATCTACATCATTAAGATAAAAAAAATAATAAAATTAAATTTTACACCGGTAACATCCTCAGACTATGTAAAATCAAGCGGATGCTTTTGTTCTATCGATCTGATTGGATGCTAAAGTGAAATTCGGAGGATTTCGCTGGCATGATTAATTTAAATGATTATTTAGATAGAATTAATGAACAACAGAGACGATATATAAGAGTTTATAATAAAAATACTAATTCTAAAAAGAAGAAAATGGGATGTATTTCTAAATATTTTCTTAGAAGAAATTTACATACATATGTGTCTGAATCAACTAATTATATAAAATATCTTTCAGAATTTGTCGTTATGGAACATGATGCAAAAAAAGCTGGTCATCATTTTGATTTAAGATTTAAACTTCCAAATTCTAATATGTGGGCATCATTTGCAATACCAAAAGGGTTTCCAAAAGAATGTTCTAAAAAATATTTAATTATTAAAACAAAAGATCACACGAAAAAAGAAGCTTTTTTAACAGGAAAGATTGAAGAAGGTTATGGAGCTGGCACTCTTAAAATATTTGATAAAGGTAAATGTACAATATTAAAATGGCATGAATCAACACATATAATTTTAGATTTTGAAGGTATAAAAATTAAAGGTGTATATCATATATTAAAACCAGATACATTAAAAAAGAAAGATCAATATTTTATATGTAAAGCAGAGAATCCAAATAAATGGAGAGAATTATCAAAAGATAATTAATAAGGGGAAATAAAGTGGAACATGTAATAATTCTTAATGGAGATTATTCATTCTTGAATACAGTACACTGGAAAAGAGCTGTTATATTGTTAATGAATGGTAAAGCAGAAGCTCTAAAATATTCAGATAAATATCTCCATTTAGCGAATGGTGAAAAATTTAAAATTCCAATTGTTATGCGTCTAATTAAAATAATTAGAATGATATATAAAAATAAAGTACCTTATAGTAAAAAGAATGTTTTTATAAGAGATAAATATAAATGTGTATATTGCGGTTCATATCAGAATTTGACAATAGATCATGTAATTCCAATTAGTCAAGGTGGTAAATCAACATTTGAAAATTGTGTAACTGCATGTCGTCATTGTAATAATAAAAAAAATAATAAAACCCCATTTGAAGCAAAAATGTTTATAAAATATAAACCATACACACCAACAATTTCTGAATTTTTTATTAATAGAATGAATCAATTAGGGGTACATGATATACTTAAAGATTTATAATAAAAATATTTTATTTTTTATTGGGAGCTTGTTAAATTGTAAAAAAACAAGCTCCCATTTTTTATTCTAAGGGGGGATAAAATTAATGGATAAAAAAAGTTACATTGAAGTTTTAAAAGGTACACATTCAATACATTCAACAATTAAATTTAAAGAATCTAATCCTGAAATTTTAAATGAATTATTTGTTAAAACATCTGAAATTGAAAAAATGGAACCAGGAGAAGAACGAGATAAAGCAATCCTTCGATTATCAATAATTGCTGAATTTGATGCAATTAATTTATATGAAAAATTTGCTGAGTTAACTGAAAACAAACATATTAAAAAAGTAATGTTAGATGTTGCAAGAGAAGAAAAAGTTCATGTTGGTGAGTTTAAAACTTTATTAGAGCAGATTGATTCTGAACATGAAAAAGCTGAAGAAGAAGGTGAAAATGAAATTGATGAATTAATTTAAAAGTAGCATATTTACTAAGTAATTAGAACAAATGTAAACAAAAATGAAAGGATGATGGCATGAATTTAATTGAAAATGTTTTTAAAATTGCTAAATCATTTATGAGTGATCCTAAACATGTAAAAATCAATATAGAGGAAGTTGGTTATTTAGCTCAAGATATGCTTAAAGAAGGCAAGTGTATTTTTCCAGAACCAGAGATTTCAAGTGTAGTAAAAACAGTTCTTATTGAGTTTATAGCTTCTAGTATAAACTTTTGTTATTGGTATGGAAAACATGATGTTAGACCAAATAATGTTAACTCAACAAAAATGTATAATGATGTATTAGAAAGTTTCAAAGATTATGGTTTATACTCATTTACATCATGTATTGAAAATTTAAAAAGAAGATTATGTTTAAAAAGATATCCTCTTCTTGAAGAAAGATGTAGAAAT
>OBJA01001645.1_pt1 | contig 14695 bp, 12 predicted proteins | sample 1519751 | NCBI WGS metagenome assembly OBJA01 (sample SAMEA3881238, study PRJEB22517) | soil metagenome | biome: lake sediment; feature: soda lake sediment; material: sediment, water from around vicinity | place: India | collected 2013-12-23 | depth 3 m | reverse complement strand
TCGTTGCTTCAAGAAGCTAAAATTGAGTATGAAGATCGTTTACAACGTAAAGAATCTCTCAAACAAGGCATTTTACAACTTAATCAAAAATTGCTTGATATCAACAAGGATGTGCTTCAAGAGCAAACAGCCTTGGACCTAATTAACAATCAATTTCGTAAATTAACAAATCGCAAGGATTTATTACAAAATATTTTAGAGCGTCCATTTCTATCACATGCAGGTGTGAGTGCTGTTTTAAATGCGAAAGCAAGTTTACCTGGCGTTATTGGGACTGTGGTGGATTGTTTGAATGTTCACACAGGTTATGAGTTGGCTATTGATGCAGCTTTAGGTGCAGCTAACAGTCATATTGTTTCAGAAAATGAACAAGTAGCGCGTCATGCCATTGCATTTTTAAAGCAAAACCAGGGTGGTCGTGCTACTTTTATTCCGTTGACAGTATTAAAAGAACGTTATGTCTCAAATGAAGCATTGGTCGTATGTGATAATACTCAAGGTTTCTTAGGTACTGCTGATCAATTTGTGGATGATACCCTAGATCACCATGTATTATCATCAGCATTGCTTCAAAATGTGATTGTTGTTGATCATCTTGAGCATGGGAACCATTTGGCATCATTGTTAAAGTATCAATACAAAATAGTTACACTCGATGGTGATGTCATTCATAAAGGCGGAACCATGAGTGGGGGCAAAATTAAAGAACATGCTTCAATCATCAGCGCGAAGGCTGAGTTTGCAACAATAGACGAGAAGATAACAGCACTCACTGAACAAATCAAACACCAAGATCATATTGTGAGTAAACAACGTGAGCTAAAAGCAAGTACCGATGAAGATTTATTGCAAAAACGAATTGCACTGGCGCAGCTTGAACCTGTTGTAGAAGCAAAACGATCAAAATATGAAAGACTAAAAAGTGAGTTAGAATCACTATCACCAGATACAATTCAACATGATGGCAACTTTGAAGATCAATTGATTAAGTCTCTAAATCATGTGTATTCAAAACGAGATGAGATTACAGGATCGATTAATTCAAAGCGAGAACAAAAAGTTAAACTGCTTTTTGAACTCGATCGTAAAGAAAAGCAATTGCATCAAGTTCGTAAAGAGTACAATGATTATTTATCGAAAGAACGTACCCTAGAACTTGAGCTATCAAAAATGAAAACCAACTATGCTCATTACATTGAGAGGTTAAATAGTGATTATCAAATGACCATTGATTACGCACGCACACTCGAGAAAGTTGATGAGATTGAGAAGGCTCAGCAAGAAGTTGCTCTATTAAGGCAAGAAATTGCAAGCATGGGGAACATTAACATGGATGCTCCACAAGAGTATGAAGAAGTGAATGAACGCTATGAGTTCTTGCTAGAACAGCTCACACAGCTCAAAGATGCAAAAGATCAATTGATGAGTGTCATTGATGAAATGGATACCATCATGGTTGAACGATTTAGCGAAATGATACATAAAATTAACGGAGTCTTGCCTGAAGTGTTCTCTGCACTGTTTGGTGGTGGAAAGGCAAAACTTGTGTTGGATACACCGGATGATTTGTTAAACACAGGTGTTGATATTGATGTTTTCCCACCAGGTAAAACAATTAAAAGTATCCGATTGTTCTCAGGTGGTGAAAAAAGTTTAATTGCTATTTCAGTTTTATTTGCAATTTTAAAAGTAAGGCATGTACCTTTATGCTTGTTTGATGAAGTTGAAGCATCACTTGATCAAGGTAATGTTGAGCGGTTTGCAAATTACTTAAAGACATTTGCTGATCAGACACAGTTTGTTGTGATTACACACCGACCGGGAACCATGACATTATGTGATGTGTTGTACGGTGTTACCATGCCTGAGGATGGTGTCAGTGAGATGATTCGTGTACAACTTGTAGAAGCTGTTCGATTAAGTGATGAAGAAGGAGAAGAATCATATGGCGTTTCTTGATCAACTAAAACAAACGTTTTTGAAGAAAAAAGACAAAGACGCTTATATTTCAGGTTTAACTAAATTTAAAAAGCAGACAGATCAAGTGTTTGCCGGGTTATTTGATTCTTTGCGCACCATTGATGATGCTTGGTATGAAGATGTTATGATTGCACTCATTCAAAGTGATGTTAGCTTATCAACTGCCAACGTGATTATGGATGCGTTAAAAAAAGAGATAAAACAGCTTCAGCGACCAACGATGGATGATGTTAAATCGACATTTATGGAAGTTCTTTCTGATGTTTATGGAGATTTTCCATTGGATGTGATGTTAAGTGCTTCGGGACCAACGGTTATTTTAGTTGTAGGGGTCAATGGCAGTGGTAAAACCACCAGTATTGCTAAGCTTGCCAACAAGTATCAAAAAGAAGGCTATAAAGTTGGAGTAGCAGCAGCAGATACATTTCGGGCAGGAGCGGTTGAACAACTACGCATTTGGGCTAATAAAATAAATGTTTCATTTATTGGACCAAACAACCAAACTGATCCAAGTGCTGTATTAGTTGATGCGGCACGTGTAGCAAAAGAACAATCGCTTGATATTTTACTTTGTGATACCGCAGGTCGATTACAAAACAAGAGTAATTTAATGGCTGAACTTAATAAGATGTTTCGCGTACTTGATCGCGAAATTCCTGGTGCTCCACATGCAATCTGGCTTGTTCTAGATGCGACTACAGGTCAAAACGGCCTTAATCAAGCCAAAGTCTTTATGGAAGCGTGTGAGGTAGGTGGTATTATTTTGACAAAGTTAGATGGTTCTGCTAAAGGTGGTGTCATTTTTACCATCAAATATGAAACAGACATTGGTGTCATTTTTGTTGGACTTGGTGAAAGCATTGATGATTTATATACCTTTGATAAAGAAGCATACTTATATAGTATGTTTGAGGGGACCTTGTATGATAACAAAAACACGTCGTATGAATGAGCTGTTGGATTGGTATGAAGATCTATTAACAGCTAAGCAAAAAGAATTGATGCATTTCTATTATCAACAAGATTTGTCATTACGTGAAATAGCACAAGAGCTTGAGATTTCACACAACGCAGTATATGACACCATTGAACGAGCGACCAAACGTTTAGAAACGATTGAAGCAAATGTTCAAGCTGTGGCTTATTACAACAACATGCAAGCTCTGATTAAACAACTGAAAGCTAAAGAAATAAAAGAAATTGAAACAATTGTGTCTAAAATGGAACAATTATAGGAGGAAACATGAGTAAAATTATTTCAGTAAATGCAGGGAGTTCATCATTAAAATTTCAATTATTTGAAATGCCACAAGAAACGGTATTATGTAGTGGTATTTTCGAACGCATTGGATTGGTGGATGGTATTTTTTCAATTAAGGTTAATGGAAAAAAAGAAACATTCAATCAGGATTTTCCAGATCATAAAATAGCGGTTGATTTGCTTTTGAAGTATCTTATTGAACGAAGCATCGTTGCTTCACTTGATGAGATTACAGGAGTTGGTCATCGTGTGGTTCATGGAGGAGAAAAATACTCAAAATCAGTCATTATTGATGAAGATGTTGAAGCAACAATCGAAGCATTAGCAGATTTAGCACCATTGCATAATCCAGCGAATCTTGTTGGGTACCGCGCCTTCAAAAAAGAATTGCCACATGCCACACATGTCGCAGTATTTGATACAGCATTTCATCAAACGATGACACAAGATATTTACTTATATCCGATTCCAAAGGAATTTTACAACAAATACAAAGTGAGACGTTATGGTTTTCATGGAACATCGCATTACTATGTATCGTTGCGTGTTGCTGAACTGATGGGTGTTAATGTCAATACATTAAACATTATTACTTGTCACTTAGGTAATGGTGCTTCACTCGCAGCTGTTTCTCAAGGTAAGTCAGTGAACACGTCCATGGGATTTACTCCACTTGCTGGGATTATGATGGGCACACGAAGTGGCGATATTGATCCTGCTATTCTAACATTTATCATGGACAAAACAGGCAAATCTGCTACAGAGGTTGTTGATATCTTAAATAAGAAATCAGGAATGCTTGGTGTTTCAGAGATTTCTTCAGATGCACGTGATATTGAACGACTTGTTGAAGAAGGTGATTCTAGTGCTCGTTTAACCCGTGACATTTATGCAAATCGAATCGCACACACAATTGGTAGCTACTTTATTCAAATGGGTGGTGTCGATGCGATTGTCTTTACAGGTGGTGTTGGTGAAAATGATTATGGCGTTCGATATGATGTTGTTTCTCGTATTGCTAAAGCATTGCATGTTGAACTTGATATTGAACTCAATCGCGTGACACGTGGTAAAGAAACATTGTTATCAAAACCAAACTCGAAGGTTCAAGTATGGCTTGTTCCAACTAATGAAGAACTCGTCATTGCTCAAGATACTTTAAAACTCATTAGCTAATAACATGAAGAGGAAAATATTAAACGCAATTAAACATGCACCAATCATAAGCGTTTTTCGCCACATCAATCCTGACCATGATGCATTAGGGTCACAATGGGGATTGGTTTTGTGGTTAAAACACACGTATCCAGACAAGCAAATTGTAGCTTGTGGTTTTCATCAGACAGTTAAGGGCGTTAAATATCCAGTTGTTGAAGCAGTTGATGATAGTGTGATTAAGGCATCATTGGCAATTGTGCTCGATAGTGCCAATCAAGCGCGCATTGATGATCAAAGGTATTCATTGGCAAATCGATTGATTAAGATTGATCATCATCCTGAAACCGATCGATATGGTTATTTAGCTTGGGTTGATCCGTCAAAAGCATCAACATGCGAGATGGTCACAAGTTTATTAAAAGAAGCATCGGATGAACCACTTCCACTTGATGTTGCCACATTTTTAATGGGTGGCATCATGAGTGATACGATTATGTTTTCGATTAAAAATACATCACATGGGACACTTAGCATGGCTGCTTATTTAATGGAAAGTGGTGTCAACATCAATGATATCTATCAAAAGCTATATCACATTAGTTTAAAGGATTATCATTTCATTAACTTTATAAGATCACAAGCTACGTATCATGAAAGTGGTATGTTAGTCACATTTGTGTCCTATGATGATTTGATTCGTTTCGAGATGCATCCAAATTTGGCAAAAGAATACATTTACGCATTGGCAAACATTCATGAAGTTGAAGTATGGGCATTGTTTATTGAAATAAAAGTGGATGATCGTTGGCTTTACAATGGTAGTATCCGCTCAAAAAATGTTGCAATTAATCAAATTGCAGCACAGCATAATGGTGGTGGACATCCACTGGCTGCAGCTGTAAAACATGTCACTTATAAAGAAGCATTACAGATTATACAATCATGTGAACAAGTGGTTAAGGAGGCAAAACATGAACATTGAAGAACTATTTGAGAGGTTGTTTAACTTTGAGAAACAACCGGTTAGAGTAAAAAAGAATAAGACAAAAGGACATGTCATTGCTTTTGTATTAACTGTTGTTCTGTTTTTTATCATTGACTACATCACACTTCCTGCTTGGAATCTTCGTAGCCCAGGTTTTCTACTTCTGATTGCATTTATTATTGCAGTTTGGGCAACATTAGACCAAATACTTACGTTTTCCCAAAATAAATACGCAACCAAAGCATATGGTGTCAGTGTATTAATCGTCTTAATCGTAATGACGCTTGGATTATTGAGTTCAGAGTTTTTAAATGCAGCTCGTTATCGTGATCAAATAACCATTCGTGAAGTTAAAACATTCTCAAGTGATTTTGAGACGGTGGAATTAAACAGAATTCCTGTCGTCGATAAGCAAACTGCAATTCAACTTGGAGAAAAACAAATAGGTACAGTTGCAAGCTTAGGTTCACAGTTTTTCGTACAAAGTGACTACAGTTTAATATCCATACAAGATCAAATTTATCGTGTCACAGCACTTGATTATCGTGATCCTATTAAGTGGCTAAACAATCGTAGGGAAGGCATTAAAAACTTTGTCATGGTTAATGTTACCAATCCAAATGATGTACGTTTGATGGATTATGAAGCCGGGATGAAGTACACACCTTCGGCTTATCTTAACGATCAGCTTATTCGACACGTACGATTTAACCATCGTTCAGCAATTATTGGTGGGTACTCACTTGAAGTCGATGATGCATTTAATCCTTATTGGGTCGTATCAGTAGTATCTCCAGAAATTGGATGGTTTGGTGGATTGAGTGCACAAGGTGTGATCATCGTAGATCCAAGTTCAGGCGATTCAAACTACTATGACATGGAAGACATTCCATCATGGGTTGACCGCGTTCAACCGTCTAACATCGCTTGGTCTCAAATTGATAACTGGGGCTATTATGTCAATGGTTTCTTTAACACACTATTTAGTCAAAAAGACATGCTTCAAACAACCGACGGTTACAACTATGTATCAATTGACGGGCAAGTGTATGTGTATTCAGGATTAACTTCGGTTGGCTCTGATCGTTCGATTGTTGGGTTTGCCTTAATCAATCTACGTACAAAAGAAGCAACATTTTACGAAATAGGTGGTGCTGATGAATATTCTGCCATGAGCTCCGCTCAAGGACAAGTTCAGCATTTAAATTATAGAGCAACATTCCCAGTACTACTGAACATAGGTGATGTTCCAACATACTTTATTTCACTTAAAGACCAAGAAGGATTGGTCAAGATGTATTCATTTGTTGCTGTAAGCAATTATGATGCTGTTGGTGTTGGTGAAAACATTCAAGCAGCACTGAATGATTATAGCAATCGACTCAGTGATTTTGATATCATCATTGATGAGCCTTCATTGATGGAATCCTTAGTTGGTACTGTTGGTGGTATCTACAGTGTCATTGAAGGAGGCAACACAGTTTTCTACATCACGATGAATGAAGATCCAAGGTTGTTTAGAGTAGTTGCAAAAGACCACATTGAATCCATCTTTTTATCCATAGATGACCAAATAGAAGTGGGTTTTTACGAGAGTGATGAGTTAATGATTGATGTTATTATGTTTGATCATTTAGGTGTCAACTACAACCCATAGAAGCGAGAGCAAGGTGGCCGTACATTTACTAACACATAGCTATTATTCATTATTGCAATCGACCATGTCCGTAACACGGATGGTTGAATCAGCCAAATCGAAAGGGTTTCACGCCATTGCTTTAAGTGATGCTTTTAATATGCACGGTGTGATGCACTTTCTTTTAGCATGTAAGAAATATGACATTAAACCACTCATCGGAGTGACACTGACTTGTGAACTCGATGACGAAAGAATACCGTTTGTTATGATTGCAAAAAATCTTGAAGGATATCGGCAACTATCTCGTTGTACAACGATGATTAATCAACCACCATATCAGTTAAGTTTTGAGTACCTTCAAGAAAATCATGATCAATGCGTCATGATTGCATTAAGTGAAGGTGGTTGGTTTGAATCAGACATGGTTGCATTAGATGCAAATGGTGCTGCAAAAAAAGCATCGTTTTTGCATGATAATTTTAGTGATGTTTATGTTGGATTATCCATGCAGGAGTCATTGTATTGGAAAGAGAAAAATAACTTCTTAAAACCGATTGTTTTAGCTCAAAACATAAAAACAGTGGCTTTAAGTAAGGTTTATTATGAGTCTAGGGAAGATGAGAAAACACTGCTTGTGTTGCAAGCAATCAAGGCTCAAAAGAGTGTTCATGATCCTTCACTTATTTTAAAACAACATCGTCACTTGCTTAGTGTTGATGAAATGATTGATTTGTATGATATCGATGACTGTGAAGCATCTGATGAAATCGCTTTGAAAGTGCAAAACTATGAGTTATCTCAACTCACAACACTGCCACAATTTCAATCAAATGAAAGTGTTGATAATAAAACCTATTTAAGACATCTTTGTATGACTGGATTAAAAAAACGTTATCAGCATGAAAAAGATTTAACACGATACATGCAACGCTTAAACCATGAGTTAGATGTCATTTTAAGCATGAACTATCAAGACTATTTCTTGATTGTGTTTGATATTATTGTGTTTGCAAAGAAACAGAAAATAGCAGTTGGTCCAGGAAGAGGTTCAGCAGCAGGATCACTTGTTTCATACTGTTTAGGTATAACGCATGTAGATCCAATTAAACATGGATTGTTGTTTGAACGATTCTTAAATCCGCAACGTATTTCCATGCCAGATATTGACATTGATTTTGCTGATAATCGCCGTGATGAGATTATTGATTATGTCTTTAATAAGTACGGAAGTCAGCATGTCGCTCACATCTTAACGTTTGGAACACTTAAAGCAAAAATGAGTTTACGTGATGTTGCAAAAGTTTATGATGTTCCACTTAAAGTGATTGAAATGCTTATTAAAAACATACCTAATAAGCCTAACACGACACTTACACAAGCATTTGCACAATCGATGAGTTTTGCTAAATTGGTTCGTGAAAACAAGCAACTGCAAGATGTGTATGACATGGCATTAAAAATTGAGAATTTTCCACGTCATACTTCCACGCATGCGGCAGGGGTTGTCTTTTCAAAGCAACCACTCACTGATGTTTTGCCACTTGTTCAAATTGAATCAGACATGTTATCCACACAATACACCATGGAGTTTTTAGAACCACTTGGACTTATTAAAATGGACTTCTTAGGGCTAAGAAATCTAACCATCATTGATGATGTTGTTAAGATGTTGGATAAACCACTTGATGTATTAAAACTACCACTAGATGACGATAAGACGTATCAGTTGATACGTCAAGGTGATACCACAGGTATATTTCAGTTAGAGTCTGAAGGTATGAAACGGTTAATCGTGCAAATGAAGCCAGATCGGTTCGATGATATTGTTGCAACGATTGCACTGTATCGACCTGGTCCCATGGAAAATATACCATTGTATCTCAAGGCAAAAAATGAGAACCAAAGTACTTTTGATGTGCATGAAAAATTAAAACCAATCGTTGCAGACACGTATGGCATTTTGATCTATCAAGAACAAATATTGCAAGCTGTTGTCGCATTAGCTAATTTTTCACTTGCCAAAGCTGATTTGTTTCGAAAGGCAATTAGCAAGAAGAATTCAAAAGAGTTTCAACAATTACAACATGATTTTATCCAAGGTGCTAAAAACAATGGCATTGAAGAAAATGAAGCGGAATCATTGTTTGAGCTTATCGGAAAGTTTGCAAATTATGGGTTTAATAAATCACATGCTGTTGCCTATGGTCTAATCTCCTATCAAATGGCATACTTAAAAGCAAATTATCCGTCTTACTTTTATTGTGCCTTACTAAATGGTGTGATTGGTTCTGAAGCTAAGACAGTAGAATATTTCCATGAATGTCGAAAAAAGAAAATTGTGTTATACCCCATGAACATCTTTGAAAGCACAACCACTTTTCAACTTAAGTCAAATGGTTTATTATTACCTTTAACCATCATCAAGGGAATTGGATCAAACACTGTGCAGCAATTGGTAAATGAACGTGAGTTAAATGGACCGTTTTTGGATTTCTTTGACTTTGTTGCACGTATGATGGTGCATCGATTTAATACAAAACTGTTTGAAGCATTAATATATGCTGGAGCATGTGATGGGTTCAAACTGAATCGTTTGGATATGATTGCGTCATTGGATGATGCATTGAATTATGCGAATCTTGTAAAAATTGAGACTGAAGATCATGTTCAAATAGACTTGAATCTTGTGAGCAAACCCATTATGATGCAAGTAAAAGATCAACCTATTTTTCGATTAGAAAAAGAGAAGGAAGTCTTAGGGTTTTATTTAAGTGATCACCCGATTGTTAATATAAAATCTAAGTTGAACATTCCAATAACCTCGGTTGCTTCCTTAAAAGATTCTGACACACACAATCTTTGTGTGATGATTGATCGCTTCAAAGCCATAAAAACCAAACGGGGAGAATGGATGGCATTTATTAGTTTTAGTGATGATAGTGGTACTGTGGAAGGGATTTTGTGGCCACAGCTCTACAAGCAAGTGAAGGATTCGCTCGAAAAGGGTAGAATATTTATTGTTAAAGGACGTTTAGATCAAAAAGAGACATTTATCGTCTCTAGCATGTCCGAAGTTGGACATAAGGAGGTTATATGAGCAAACTACTGATCGTTGATGACGAAATCAATATTCGTGAAGTCATAAAAGAGTATGCCTTGGCACATGATTATGAAGTCATTACGGCTCAAGATGGACAACAGGCTGTTGAAATTGTGCAGAATGAGCATATAGATTTAGTGATTTTAGACATTATGATGCCTAACTTGGACGGATTTAGTGCAATCAAACAAATCAAAGCGATAAAAGATGTTCCGGTCATCATGTTATCAGCACGTTTTGAGGAGTATGATAAACTTCATGGTTTTGAGTTAGGGATAGACGACTATATTGTAAAACCTTTTTCACTTAAAGAACTCATGGCTCGCGTAAAGACAGTGTTAAATCGAAGTCAGATTGGAAGTAACAAACAAGTTGTTTTTGATCAGATGATTATTGATTTAGATGGAAAAACTGTAACGATTGATAAAGAGCGTATCAATTTAACACCAAAGGAATATGAGTTATTGGTGTTTATGGTTAATCACAAAAATCAAGCATTATCTCGTGATTATTTATTAAACAAAGTATGGAATTACAATTATTATGGTGATGATCGAACGGTGGATACACATATTAAAATGTTAAGAAAAAGTCTTAAGCATTATCGCCATTATATCGTCACAGTAAGGGGCACTGGATATAAATTTGAAACTGAACATTAGAGGCATTCGTTACAAAACATGGACGTACATGATGCTATTTACGATAGCAATTTTAATGTTGCTATGGTCATTTCAAATTGTCTTTTTAAAACCATATTATCGAAACACAAAGATAAGTGATGTGCGATTGGTAGCTTCTACGATTGAAGAAGGGCTACGCAATGATCGTTTATCGGATAATATTGCGCAGATTGCCATTGCTAATAATGTCTGTGCCAGTGTTTATAATGAACAAGCACAACAAGTGTATTTTGTTGATACACTAGGTGTGTCTTGTTTTATTTCAAGAAGTAATCATATTGATAATCCAAATTTCATTGATGAATACATAGAGCAAGCACGAGTTGTTAGTGGAACAGACTTTTTTTTCTACATGGATAGCCAGAACATTAATCGCGAAATGATGTTTTATGGTAAGCAGGTGACTGCTGATTTCACCAATTATTATGTGTTTGTCAATGCACCAATTGAACCATTAGATTCAACCATTTCAATTTTGCAAGATCAGTTTGTATACGTCACCATTGCCGTTTTTGTCTTAAGTAGTTTTATGGCAGTAATCATATCATCTCGCATTGCCAAACCGTTGGATTCAATGGTAAATAGTGCAAAAAAACTTGCTGCTGGTAATGTAAATGTAAATTTTGAACCAAGTGGGTATAGTGAAGTGACAGAACTTGCGCAAACACTCAATTACGCAACACAAGAAATTTCAAAAATGGATGAGCTTAGAAAAGATTTAATTGCAAATGTTTCTCATGATATAAAAACCCCACTAACAACCATTAAGGCTTATGCTGAAATGATTAAAGATATTTCTGGTAATACCCCTAAGAAACGGCAAGAACACATCAATATCATTTTGCAGGAAGCTCATCATTTGGATGTGTTAGTTTCAGATATGCTTAAACTATCACAGTATGATCATCCGCAGTTGCTCATTGAGCCAACCATTGTTCACTTAAAATCAATGGTAGAAAACATTGTAGGAGTTTTTACAGGTACTATCAAATCATTAAAAATCACCATTGAGTGTGATGTTGATGAAGCATTACTTGTTTATTGTGATGAAGTTAAGATTGGTCAAGTGCTTTTCAATTACATCAATAATGCTATAACTCATGTTGGAGAAGATAAAACAGTGCATGTTAAAGCAATTCGAAAAAAAGAGACGGTTCGAATTGAAGTAATCGATCATGGCTCTGGTATCAATGAAGATGATTTGCCATATATTTGGGATCGATATTATAAAATTGATAAGAATTTTGCTCGAAATGATACAGGATCAGGTCTTGGATTAGCGATTGCTAAATCGATATGTCTTGCCCACAAAGTTCCATATGGTGTGAGTACAACTGAAGGTAAGGGTACAAAGTTTTTTGTTGAGTTGTTGTTAGAACCAAACGAACAGGAGATATAGCATGTTAGGGACTTGGGTTAATGCTGTTGCCATTATTGGCGGCAGTATCATAGGTTTATTATTTAAGAGTAAAATTCCTACATCGATGCAAGACGCGCTCTTTCATGCTTTGGCATTGGTTGTTATTGTCATTGGTATATCTGGCATGTTAGAAGTAGAACATATCTTACTTATGATTATTTCTTTGAGTTTAGGCACATTTTTTGGTGAAATATTCAAGTTGGAATTAAAGATTCAACATATGTTAGAACATGTTGAATCAAAGTTGTCACAAAATAAAGAAAAAGGATGGTTTGCACGTGGATTTCTTAGTGCAACAATTCTGTTTGGCATTGGTGCTATGGCTATTGTTGGTTCTTTTGAGGCAGGGTTAAATGAAAACTATGAAATCTTATTTACCAAATCAACTTTGGATTTTGTGGCTTCTATATTATTAGCAGCGTCATTAGGCATCGGTGTCATGTTTTCTTCAATCTCAATCATTGTGTATCAAGGTGCGCTAACTTTATTTGCGAGTACAATTGCTATTTATCTAACATCGCAATCGATCGCATTGATGAGTGCAACCGGTTCAGCCTTAATTTTAGCACTTGGTCTAAACATGTTAAAAGTAACAAACATCAAAGTGACAAATATGTTATTTTCGCTTGTGTTTGCTCTTGTTTTTGGTTTTTTTATTTAACCATTTAACTATACAAACCAGTTGAAATATTTTATAATTGTCTAGCAAGCGCAAGATATTGTTATTTTGCGCATATTGTGTTAAAATATCACAGTTGTACCCCACGACTGTAACCGCTCTTTCATTGGTTTAAGTGCAATTGCCACCAACTTAGGCGAGTCTGGGTAGAAAAAAAAGGAGGTGCACGACTATGTATGCTGTTATTGAAACAGGCGGAAAACAAATACGTGTAGAAAAAGGACAAACCATCTATGTTGAAAAATTAGATGTAATCGAAGGTGAAGAATTTGTCTTTGATAAAGTACTGGTTTACTCAAACCGTACCACACGCGTTGGAACTCCGTACTTAAAAGGAATTAAAGTGACTGCTAAAGTAGAAAAACATGGCAAACAAAAGAAGATTACAATCTTCAAATATAAAGCCAAAAAAGGTTCTACACGTCGCAAACAAGGCCATCGTCAACCATACACAAAATTAGTGATCGAAAACATCGAGGCATAATGTGATTAGCATTACTGTCAATTACGATGGGCCTAACATCGTTGGATGCACCATTAGTGGGCATGCCAATGCTGCAAAAAAAGGGGAAGACTTAGTTTGTGCTGGAGTCAGTGCAATCGCTGTAGGAACCCTAAATGCGCTTGTAAGTGAATGTGAAGATACAATTGTGGAATCAATGGATGAAGGATTTGTGGACATACAAGTTCATGATGTCCAATCCAATCAACAAATGATTTTAAAAACCATGATGATTCAGTTGGAAACGATTCAAGCAGCGCATCCAAACTATGTAAAAATACTTAAACAGGAGGTGTAAGCCATGAAATACATGTTAGATCTTCAATTGTTCGCTTCAAAAAAGGGAACAGGATCAACCAAAAACGGCCGTGACTCGCAATCTAAGCGATTAGGAGCTAAGCGTGCAGACGGTCAGTTTACAAATGCTGGTTCGATTTTATATCGCCAACGCGGAACAAAAGTTCATCCAGGCACAAATGTTGGGCGCGGAGGAGATGACACCTTATTCGCGTTAGTTTCTGGTGTTGTTAAATTTGAACGTTTAGGAAGAAGCAAAACGAGAGTTTCTGTTTATCCAAAAGCATAAGGCAATCCCCGAAAGGGGATTGTTTTAAAAGAAGGAAACATTATGTTTATTGATAAAGTAAAAATAGAAGTAAAAGCCGGTAGAGGCGGTGATGGGCTTGTCTCATATCGTCGTGAAAAGTACATACCATTAGGTGGTCCTTACGGTGGTGATGGTGGCAAGGGTGGTGACATTATTGTTGCTGTTGATACAAATAAATCAACATTGCTTGATTTAAGGTATCAAAAACTAATCAAAGCCGAAAATGGTGAAAATGGCAAAAACAAAAAAATGCATGGTGCCTATGGTGATGATACAATCTTGTATGTTCCTTTAGGGACGATGTTTAAAGATGCCAATACTGGTGAAATGATCGTCGATTTAGTAGATGTCAATCAACGAGCTGTTTTAGCATACGGTGGAAAAGGCGGACAAGGGAATGCTCGCTTTAAAACACCTCGTAATCCTGCACCTGATTTTGCAGAAAAGGGTGCACTAGGTGAACACAAGGAAGTTATTGTTGAACTTAAACTGCTAGCGGATGTTGGACTCATTGGGTTTCCATCTGTGGGTAAATCAACATTACTTAGTGTTGTGAGTGCAGCAAAACCTGAAATTGCAGCCTATCCTTTTACAACAATTGTTCCTAACTTAGGAGTTGTATCAGTTGTTGATTATCCATCCTTTGTAGTTGCTGATTTACCAGGACTTATTAAAGGTGCC
>OBJA01001644.1_pt1 | contig 14696 bp, 13 predicted proteins | sample 1519751 | NCBI WGS metagenome assembly OBJA01 (sample SAMEA3881238, study PRJEB22517) | soil metagenome | biome: lake sediment; feature: soda lake sediment; material: sediment, water from around vicinity | place: India | collected 2013-12-23 | depth 3 m | reverse complement strand
GCGCCGGAAACGGTCTGTACGTCGGCCTCGAGCCGGGCGCGATCAGCGTCATCGAGTTGCATGGCGCGTGCCACGACCGCCGCCTGCAGGGCCTGCTCGCGCTGTCCGATGGCACGCAGCTCATCGTCGATCTCCAGCTGGCGATGGGTGGCGACGCTGATCTCGTCACCCCGTAGCAGGCGGTCGCGCCGGTAATCGGAAGGCGATGGCAGCGCCGCGCGGCGGCTGCGCAAGGTGTTGCCGATGGCCACGCTGCGCCCGACCACGTCCACGCGCTGACGGATGCGATCGAAGTCCGCCCGCATCTCTTCGAGTTCGCGCGCGGCCCGTCGCAAGCGCTGGTCGATTACCTGCTCGTCACGGACCACGCGTTCGAGTTCAGCGCGCAACGCCGTATTCGCCGCGGCCAGCCGTTCGACCTCGACCGGCAGTTCCGCCGCCGTGGCGCGCAAGCGGTCGGCATCTTCGCGCGCCTGCCGGGCCAACGCCTCGCGGCGTTGCTGCGCACCACGCTTGAGCATGTCCAGATCGGCCTGCAGCACCGTGATCAGCGCCGTGGCCTGGTCGCGCTCTGCCTGCGCGAGCTGCGTCAGCACGCCGTGGTTGTTGACGAGTGTCTGATTGAACTCGAGTTCGGCGCTTCGCAGCTGCTTGCGCACCAGCAGATTGTGTTGCCGAGCCTTCGCCGCGACGTCACCCGGTGACTGCGGCAGGGCAGCCAGTTCGCGTTCGATCTGATCCAGAGTCCCCGCCCGCGACGCGATCACCTCATTGATGGCCGCAGCCCCCCCGAGCAGCCGTGACAATCCCTCTTCGGCACGTCGCAAACGCTCGCGGGTTTCGGTCAGCAGCTGTTCGCGCTCATGGATCCGCGCTTCAAGGGCATCGAGCGACAGGGTCTCGAGTATGTCGGCATCGACGGTTTCGGGGCCGGTCCCCCTGCCTTCGCGCAGTTGCTCGAGCCGCGCCGGCGCCGTTTCCAGTTCGCTTCGCAACACCGAGAACTGTTCGCGCACGCTTTCCAGCTCACGATGGCGCAGGATCGATTGATCATACAGCTCGAGCAGGCGGATGCGTTGATCCTCGGCCAGCGAGCCGGCCTGCTCAACCGCTTCACGTCCCTGCTGCAACTCCGACAAAGTCGGTGACGCAGCCGGCTCGCTGGCAACCGCGCTCAGCACGAGCAGCATTGCCAGCACCCACGGCAACCAGCGGCTCGGACGCGGACGCGTCACCATGCCGAATCATGCCCAAAAGCCGTCCCGAACACCGGCCGGACGCGGTTCTCGAGACAGGGGGCGGAGATCAGCGTGCCCATAGCTTGCGCAGGCGGGTACGCAGTCCGGCCGGCGTTCCACGCGCCTTGCGCACGAACGCCGACGGGCGGTTCTCCGAATGGAGCGACAGGCCGGCCTCGGTCACGGTCCTGCCCTGATGCACTCGCCGGACCACAAAGTCGAGATTGCCGATAGGAACCCGGTCACCGACAACCGGCTGTCCGCCAAGCTCTTTTTGCATGAAGTCTCCCACCGTCAGCTCCGGCGCGATATCGTCCGACGCCTGCAAATCATACGCCCTGAGCAAGTCGACCAGGCGTGCATCGGTATTGACCATGAACTGACCGAAATACTCCTTGTCGTTGTGGTCTGGGCTCTTGATCTGCGAAAACAACCGGTCGAGCAGCATCGTGTATTCCGGTGGCGAGAACAAATAGACCAGGTCCCCAGCCTTCAGCGGGCCGGCATGTTCGGGCAGAATCGAGCGCCCGTTGCGCACGATGAGTGAAGGTCTCGCCCAGCGCGGCAGGGTCGCACCACCGACGATCAGCGGGCTTTCTTCCAGCACGCGGTAGATCAGCAGTTCGTGCTTGGGGTTTCCGGGCAACTCCAGCTCGATCCGCTCCAGCGGCCCCGAGCCCGACGGCACGATCAGCTTGAGCCATTTCGCCGCGGGTTTGATCGTCCAGCCCTGCACCATCAGCGAAGTCACGACCATGATGAAGGCCACGTTGAGAAAGATCTCTGCGCCTTCCACCCCCATCACCACCGGCAGAATGCTCAGCAAAATCGACACCGCCCCGCGCAAACCCACCCATGCGTTGAAGGCAACCGTCTGGCGGTCGTAACGAAAAGGCAGCAGGCAGAGCAGAACCGCGACCGGCCGCCCGACGAGGATCAGGAACAACCCGAGCAACAGCGCGGGCAACAGCACCGCACCGAACTCGGAAGGCGTCACGAACAATCCGAGCACCAGAAACATGACGATCTGCGCCAGCCAGGTCATCCCCTGTTGATAGCGGCGCAGTGCCGACGCCCCCTTCATCGACCGGTTCCCCGCCACGATTCCCGCGACATAGATCGCAAGAAAGCCGCTGCCGCCGAAATAGGCGGTGACGCCGAACACGCAGAGAGCGCACGACATCACCAGAATCGGGTACAGCGCTTCCTCAAGACGTACCCGGTTGACGATCTCGACGATCAGATAGCCTCCGACCAGCCCCGCGAACAATCCGAACCCCATCTGCAGCCCGAAGCCATGGACAAAGCTCGACACCACGTTGCCCCCGGTATCGGCGAGAATCATCTCGATGAACAGCACCGTCAGAAAGATCGCCATCGGATCGTTGGAACCCGATTCGACCTCGAGCATCGAGCGTACACGCTTGTAGATCTTGACCCCACCCGCGCGCAGCAGGAAGAACACCGCCGCGGCGTCCGTCGAGCTGATGACCGCCCCCATCAGCAAGGCGTACAACCACGGCAGATCGAACAGCACGCGCGCCGCCGCGCCCACCAGCAGGGTCGTCAGAAAGACACCGACCGTGGCCAGCACGAACGCCGGTGCCGCCGCCCGGCGCAAGGTCTGCACGCGTGTGCCGAAGCCCGAATCGAACAGGATCACCGCCAGCGCGAGGCTGCCGAGAAAGTAGGCCAGTCCGGCGTCGTCGAACTCGAGGCCAAGCCCATCTTCCCCCGCGATCAGGCCTATGCACAGAAAGACCAGCAACAGCGGCGTGCCGAAACGGAACGCAAAGGCGCTCGTCAGGATGGACACGGCGATGAGCCCAGCCCCGACGAGAATTGTGGTGAACATCCAGTCCATTCGAGAGGGGAGAAAATCTAGCAGGTAAGTTGATGGAAAGCACGCGGCAAATTTCGCGAGCAATCATGAGGTATGATTCGTGCGCTCCGGGGAACGTACCGAGGGACTGGTTCGCCCGTTTTCAGGGGCTGTCAGGTTTTAAACCGAACAGTTGGTCGATGGGCAAGGTCAGCGCCAGTCCCTGCTGTGGCGAGTCGAGGTCGAGTTCATCACGCAGTACCCTGGCGACCCGGTTGGCAATCGTGGTTTCGGCAATCCAGAACAGAATCGTCATCGGCGACTGAAACGTCAAGCCGAAAAAGGTTGTGAGCGGCGACCGGCTGATACCGCTTGCGGGCAGTATCGTAGCGCCGTGAATGCCCTCGCGTATCGCGATGTCCAGCGCCGTGTCGGACACGTCGTCGGTCACGATCGCAATGAGAAGGGATGAGGTCATGGTCGCATGTCTCCAGCTGAATGTTGAACGGGTCGCGTTCGCGGGGCCAGGGTTGGGTCGAAAATGAATCCGTTCCGGAAACAGGATCGCAGTCGAACTCGCGATTCAAACGCAGGCATCGCACTGTGACTCCCGTCGCCAACAGGAATGGCGTGGAGTGTACCACCCTGACCGCGACCTTCCTTCGACCACCGCCCCGAAAGGCAAGCGCGGATCGAGCGACTGTCGCAACCGGGGATGACGAGGGGCTCGGCACACTACCCACTGCACGACGCCACCTCACGACGGTTGCCAAGCGTCGCCGCGCGTGCAATGCTCGTTTCGCGAGGCCAAGACGCCAGCCGCGCGGCTTCGTCTTTCTGGACTTGCGGAGAACACGGTGAACCTCGAAAAAGTCATCTTCGGCTTCTTCATCCTGCTCGCGGCCACGCTCAACTTCGGCTTCTTCGTCGGCGAGATCGACAACCCCGAGCACCACGACATCTACGAGCTGTTCGCGGCCATCGTCGTCAGCCTGATCGCCACGGTGCTCAAATTCGGCGACCGTACCCAGATCGGTGCGGTGCATTTGTCGACCAGCCTCGTCGCCGACCTGCAGTTGATCGCGGCGGCCATGGTCTGGGGCTATGCGGTGCACGTCTCGCCCGACGGGCTGACCCCGGAGATGACCGCGCGCATCGTGTCGCTGTCGGCCGGCGCGCTGTTCGCCAACGTGGTCTCGGTGGTGTTCCTGATCGCCGAAACCATCATGCAGCGACGTTGATGGCGCCCCCCGCACCACACGCTCCGGGGTGAGCATCCCATGAAGCCACTGGCCCGCCACCACAGCATCTTCTTTCTGATCATGCGGCGCATGCGCACGCCGCTGATCCTGTTGATCACGATCATCGCCATCTCGGTGCTGGGCTTGTCGCTCGCCCCGGGGCTGCCCGACGAATATGGCAACCCGACCCGGCTGAGCATCTTTCACGCGCTCTACTTCATCAGCTACACCGCCACCACGATCGGTTTCGGCGAAATCCCGTACGAGTTTTCCAACCAGCAGCGGCTGTGGGTGATCGCCTGCATCTACATGTCGGTGATCGGCTGGGCGTATACGCTGGGGCGGGTGTTCGCGATTCTGTCCGACCGCAATCTGCGCGAGGCGATCGACACCCAGCGTTTTCTGACCGCGGTGCGCAATCTGCGCGAGCCGTTTTATCTGGTTTGCGGTTATGGCGAAACCGGCAAGCTCCTGTGTGGCGCGCTCGACCGCCTCGGCTATCGCGTCGTGGTCATCGAAATCGATGAATCCCGGATCGGCGACGTCGATCTCGAAGACTATGCGGCCGACGTGCCGGCGCTGGTGGCCGACGCGCGCAACCCGGAGACGCTGAAACAGGCCGGCCTGACCCACGCCCACTGCATTGGGGTGCTCGCCCTCACCGACGACGATTCGGCCAATCTCGCGGTCGCCATCGCCGCGCGCCTGCTCGCCCCCTCGCTGCCGTCGCTGTGTCGTGCCGAGCGGCGCGAAACCTGCGCCAACATGGCCTCCTTCGGCACTCGCCACATCATCAACCCGTTCGAAAAATTCGGCGAATACGTCGCCCTCGCCCTGCACTCTCCGGCCGCCTGGCAACTGCTGATCTGGCTCACCGGGCTGCCGGGCGCCACTGTCGAGCGCCACCGTGACCCGCCGCGTGGCCCGTGGGTGCTGTGCGGCCACGGCCGCTTCGGCCGCTTCATGGCCGAGGCGCTGGACCGCGAGGCGCTGCCCGTGACCATCATCGACCGCGAAGCGCCACCCGACTTCGAACACCCGTGGGTACAGGGCGATGGCACTGGTGCCGAGGCGCTGAAGCAGGCCGGCATCGAACAGGCGGTGGGCATCATCGCCTGCACCAGCAGCGATGTGGACAATCTTTCCGTCGCGGTCACCGCGCGCGAGCTCAACCGCAACCTGTTCGTGATCCTGCGCCAGAACCAGTACGTCAACCACGCCCTGTTCGACGCGTTCGAATCCGACGTCAACATGGTACCCAGCGAGATCATCGCGCACGAGTGCCTCGCCGTGCTCACCACCCCCCTGCTGGTGCCGTTTCTGGACGAAATGAAGCGCCGCGACGAAGACTGGTGCCGCGCCCTGCTCGACCGCCTCACCGGACGCTTCGGCTGGAAGGTGCCCGGTGTGTGGAGTGAGCGCATCAATCTGAGCAAGGCGCCGGCCCTTTACCGGCGCCTGATGCGTGGCGAAACCATTCGCCTGGGGCAACTGATCCAGGCGCCCCACAACCGCGCCGAGGCACTGCAGTGCGAGATCCTGCTGCTGGAACGTGACGACGATGACCATCTGATGCTACCCGACCCGCGCACCGCGCTGCGCCCGGGCGATGAACTGCTGCTGGTCGGCCACCCGAGCGCGCGCGACGAGCTCGCGCTGACCCTGAGCAACGAGTACGCGTTGCATTATGTTCTGACCGGTGAGGAGCTGCCTCGAGGCTGGATCTGGCAGCGCTTCTTTCATCAAACGTCGGCGCCGGTACTTTCCCAATCCCGAACGGCCCCCTCACCAGGCGGAAACGTTGATCGTCCTCGCGAGGACTCCAGCGGTCGATGAATCGACCGCGCCGGCCACTGCCCCCGGCAAGCTCGGCGACGTATCCGTTCAGATCGAATGGCCGCCGCCGATCGAGGGTCATCCGGCCTATCCGGCCACGCCACCTTCGCGTTCGCTTTCGCTTTCGCTTTCGTCAGCCGCGACCAGTTCGACGCGGTGCTCACCCAGCGTCACCCGTTGCCCCGGACGCAGCTTGGCGCGCTTGCGCGACTCCGGCCGACCATCCACGCAAACTTCACCAGCCTCTACCGCCGCATGCGCTTCGCCGCCGGTAGCAACCAGCCCCGCCGCCTTGAGTACCTGATCAAGCTGAATATACGGCCCACGTACCGCGAAACGCACCTGCATCGCCCACCTCCTGATTGTTCTCGAAACGCCAAGCATACCGGGTCGGCGCCCCGCTCGCCCCACACGGTCGGTATCGGGCAGCGATTCTGCGTCCGCAACCGGCCGGGCTGGGCTAGAATCGCACGATGCAGACGCTTGCCGAAGCCCCGCTCGACACTTGCGCCATCGATGCGCTGATCGCCCGTGCCAACACCAACGGCGCGCTGCAGTCGATCGAAACCGAGCAGGTGTTCATCGACGATGGCGGTGTGCGTTTTCTGGTGCGCTGGCTCTCATCGATGACCAGCAAGGATGCCGCTCGCGTCGCCGCCGCCGGACGCCGGGGCCCTGGCTACAACCCGTTTCTCCCTCCCGATCCCGAGTTGCTGCTGGGCACGCTCGGCCCGACGCACTGCGTGCTGCTCAACAAGTACCCGGTGATTTCGAGGCATCTGCTGCTCGTCACCCGCTCCTTCGAGGATCAGAGTGCACCACTGAGCGCGGCCGATTTCGATGCACTGGCCAACGTCATCAACGCGTTGGGCGGGATGGGCTTCTACAACGGCGGCGCCGAAGCCGGCGCCAGCCAGCCGCACAAGCATCTGCAGTGGATCCCGGACGATGCCGAAGGCCCTAATCTGGCCCGTTTTCACCCGGAACTGGCGCGGTACGAGGCGGCTTTCAGCCTGACCCGCCACCCGGCGATGCCGTGGCGTCATGCCTTCGTGCGCGTGGGGTCGGGCACCGAAATACTCGAGGGCGACACCCTGCGGACCGCTTTCGCCCTGGCCTGTAAGGCACTCGACCTGTCCCCGCTGGACGACCCCATGCCACCCTACAATCTGCTTGCCGATCGCCAGTGGCTGCTGCTGGTGCCGCGTCGTTGCGAGCGCCACCGCGAAATCTCGGTCAATTCGCTGGGTTTCGGTGGCTCGCTGTTCGTCCGCCGCCCGGAACAGATCGACATCGTGCGCGAGATCGGTCCACTACGCCTGCTCACCGAGGTGGCGCAACCGGCCTGAATGCAGCAGCAGGCAGGCCCTGACCCGCAAGCGCCGCGGGTACCCCCATCGAAGCCGGCTCCGTCAGTTTCGCACCATCGCTCCGATCTTTCGGTGGTTCGGATCCGCTTCAGGCCGCGTGTGGCAGCGGCTCCCAGGGCAGCAAGGGCGGCAAACCGATCGTCGCGCGCAGTTCATCGCACTTCGGATTGGGCGAGCCATCCTCGAAGTACACCGGAAACTCCCGGCACGGCGTGGGACGGTTCTCGTAGATGGTGCACAGCACCGACCGCCCCGGCTCCCCGGCCAGGGCCGAACACCGCCTAGGCACGTCGTTACTGCCCTTCATGCAGCGCAGGTGGTGATTGAGCTTTTCGGTCATGTCCGCCGGCACGAAGCCGCCCGGCGCATCGTCCGCTTCGGCCCAGTAAAACGAAATACGAAAATGGGTGCAGCAAATGCCGCAATCAAGACACGGGTTCGGTTCGCTCATCGGCGTGGAAAATCATCGCGGAAAACCACATCGCCCCTGTCCGGGCGGACACGGGCGCCACGCGAAGCAAGACGGGTGAATCACATCGCGCGAGCGCGCGGATTTTATCCGTTTCCAAAGCACCGACAAAAAGTTTTTTACTTTTCTAATCAGTATGTTGCCGAAAATTATATTCCACCAAAAACGTATCCACAGCACCCCCAGCGGAGGTTTTGCGTTTGGTCACAACGGTTCGAGTCCGTGCCGCCGCCGGGCACGGTCGCAGGCCGGCTCTCCAATCCCCAGCGCCGCATAGGGCGCGAATTCGCGACAGGGCGAGGGGCGCTGCGCGTAAATCGTGCACGCCACGCGCACGGTACCAGCCAACGGATCAGTCGGCACCACAGCATTTCTTGTATTTCTTTCCACTACCGCAGGGGCATGGCTCGTTACGTCCCGGCCCGCTCTCGCGGGGCGTGGCCACTTGCGCGATCTCGACTGGAGAGGCCGCCGGCAGGTCGAGCATGCGCCAGCAATCGGTAATGCGGATGATCGCATCGCGCGCATGTTCGAGCCATTGCAGGCGGATCTCGTCCTCGACCTCGCCTTCGGCAACCGCCGCCCACGGCTCGACGGTCTCCTCGAGCAAGGTATTCACCGCGCGCACCTGCTCGTCCGGAATGCGCTCTGGCCAGTCCACCGGCCACAGTTCAAGCCCCTGGGCGAACCCCTCGATCCACTCCTCGCCCACGCCGATGGTATCGCCGTCCGCAACTGCATAGCAGAACGGTTCCCAGCCATCCTCGTCGCCCACGGAATCGACCAGTTCATTGTAATAGGCCAGCACCAATTGAATCGCGCGCTGCATCCGGCTTCCGCCGGAGAATGAAACCTCGTCGCCATGCGCCGACCAGACTCCCGGTAGCCATCGCTCCACCGGCACCACATCGGGCGACGAGACCACCGCCGCGAGGTAGCCGTCGAGCATTTCGAGATTCATGCAATCCTCGGGCACGACGTCCGAAGTCAGCAAGGCTTCGAGCGCATCGAAGTCATCGTCGCTCAGTTCATAAGGACGGGTAGCATCCTGGTTCATCTTCAAATCCCTCGGTCGTGCTCCGCCATGATCCCGGCGCGCGTTGTTGGCCGCACGCATCCATGTGCACGGGGTCAGCACGACCCATGCGATAAAGCGGTTGCCCGCAGTCGGCACCGTTCTCGATCAAAACCGATCCAGGAACATCCGATCGCCACCGTCGGCAGCGCCGACAACCGGCGTCGTGATCCAGCCATGCCTCGTAACGAGAAGGTCTGGTCGCACCCGGGAAGCCATGTCGGTCCGGGAGTCTGGCCGGGGAGCGGCTCTCAACTCGAACCGACCAACCGATCCAGTTCCCGGTGCATGCGAAGAGACGGACCCGTCCCGGCACCCAGATCCGCTTCGATACGATAAAGCGTCTGCCCCGAATCCCGGTACTTGCGCTCGAATGGCGTCAGCGGCGATTCCGCCGCGAATGCCTGCGGCTCCACAACGCTACCCGTGACCATTTCCAGCGCCAGCGCGAACTCCTCGGCATACACGCGCCAGTTGCTGTGACACTCCAGCACCCCTCCCAGCGCCGGGATGAAGGGAAACACCGGGTGCGCGTGCCAGCGTCGCGCCAGATGCCCGATCTTGGGCCACGGGTTGGGGTACAGAATGTAATGGCGGGCAAGCCTGATGCCGTTCTGCGCCAGCAGGCGCCAGTAATCGACCAGATCTGCGCGCACGAACACCATGTTTTTCGGCAACATCGCGTCGGGATACGGCTTGCGCCGGTTGAGCCGGTCCTCGGACTGGTCAACACCGATCACCCAATGGTCGGGATACTGTCGCGCCAGCTGAATGGTGCTGTGCCCCACGCCACAACCTGCGTCGAGGACCAGCGGCGCGCAACGATCCCAACCCTGCAGGCTGCGCTCATAGGCCTCAATGCTGAAAGGTGCAAACGGTTTCTGGAATGGTGCTTCGAGGTGACGCCGTACGTGCCTGGAAAGGTGCTCGTGCACCCCTTGCTGGGCACTTACGGGGATTCGTGAATTGGCGTAGGTCATCGACTTCGGGTCTGCTCCGCCCCTTTCGAGTCAACTCCGTAACGGATCGGGGCAAAATCGCGAGGATACCCGATCGAGTGGCCATTGTTCGAACGCGGTCGCCCCGCTCAGGTTTCGCATCGCGCGACTTGATCCGGCCACCCGTATCTGCCATAATGCCGCGTTTTCCCATCTGTACAAGGGCGGCCACAATCGCCGTTCGCTCAACACCCAAGGATTCGAGATGAAAGCGGATATCCATCCCAAGTACGCCGATGTGCAGGTGACCTGCTCCTGCGGCAACAGCTTCACCACCCGCTCAACGATCACCAAGGATGCCCTGCACGTCGAAGTGTGCTCCGCATGCCATCCTTTCTACACCGGCAAGCAGAAGATCGTCGACACCGCCGGCCGCGTCGAGCGCTTCCGCCAGAAGTACGGCAACGTGCAGCGCCTGGGCTGATTCGCCCGCTCTGATTCGCCCGCCGACGCCCTGGCCGCAACGCGGCACAGCAGGCGCGAATGAGCCAAAGCCGCGGACGACCGGCACGTCGGAGACGTTCCGCAGCAACAAGAAAAGCAGCCCACCAGCGGCTGCTTTTTTCGTTCACGGCATCCCCCCGCCGGGCAGGCGACACCGACCCTCCGCCTCGCCTCTCCGTGCACATCACCCGAGCGGTGTCTTGCCAGACTGCTAAAATCGATTGCCCGGCAACCGCCCATCCAGCGGCAAAGGCATTCATTGACCCCGCGCGACAAAAAAGAACACGAACCGATGCACGACACCTCCCAGCCCCCCCCGCATCCATTGCTCAGCCACATGTTCGGCGGCTTCGGCCTGACCATGCTGATCGTGCTCTATCTGCTGCCGGGCGTGATCGGGCATGATCCGTGGCGTGGTGACGACGTACAACACTTCAACGCCATCTGGGGGGTCGTAACGGGACATCACGTGCTGTTGCCCACGATGGTCGATGAGCCCATCACCAACCATGGTCCGCTCTACTACTGGATCGGTGCGCTGTTTGCCTTTCTGTTCGGCAGCCTGCTACCACTGCACGACGCGACCCGGCTCGCAACACCATTTCTGATCGGGCTCTCGATCTTCTGGGTTGCACGCACGGCCTCACGCCTGTATGGGAAACATACCCGCACGGCGGCGGCATTGCTCATGCTGGGCACGCTGGGGCTGGTCATTCATGCCCACGAACACCAGCCGCTGGCCGCGCTGATGATGGCCCAGGCCCTGACACTGGCCGGCATGTCGCTGATCCCGACACATCCGCTCAAAGGTAGCCTGCAGGCCGGGGCGGGAACCGCGCTGGCCTTCATGGCGGGCGGACTGGGCGGCCTGTTCATGACCCTGCCTCTTTTCCTGCTCATCACCTTGTTCTGCCCACAGTGTCACACACCACGTACCAGCGGGGCCATCATTCCCGGGTTGACTCTGGCCCTGCTGGGTGCGGCGGCGTGGCCTTTCGCGCTCAACCAACAGGCCCCGGAGCAACTCACTCTCTGGTGGGAGGGGGCCTGGGGCCGGCTTGGACGACCACTGGAACTGAATGAGCTGCCTGAAGTGCTCGAGCTGACGAGCTGGTTCGTCTGGCCACTCTGGCCGATTGCGTTGTGGGCACTGTGGCGTGCCCGCAGGCAGCTGCGGGATCTGTCCTGGGCGCTACCGGGCAGTGCTTTTGCGCTTGCGCTGGCCTGGATCGGACTGCGCGGCAGCACCAGTCCCGAGGCGATGCTGCCGCTGATCGTGCCGCTGGCACTGCTGGCCGCAGCCGGGGTACCCAGCCTGCGGCGGGGCGCTGCCAATGCCTTCGACTGGTTCGCGATCATGACCTTTGCCGTGTTCGCGATCCTGGTCTGGCTGGCCTGGAGTGCGCAGACCGTGGCCTGGCCCCCCGGCCTCGCCCGTAGCCTGGCGCGGATGGCACCCGAGTTTGTTCTCCAGCCCAATCCTGCTCAGATCGCGCTCGGTGCGGCCATCTGCGTGATCTGGATCGCATTGGTGTGGCTGCTACCACGCTCGGTCAATCGTGGCCCCGCCAACTGGGCCATGGGCATGACGATGCTGTGGTGTCTCGCCGTGACACTGCTGATGCCGTGGTTCGACCATAGCCGCAACTATCGCCCGATGGTCCAGTCAGCCGCGATCGCGCTCGCGGGAGAGCCCGACGGCTGCGTTGCATCGCTCGGCCTGAGCAGCTCTCACCGCGCCGCCTTCGACTATTTTGGCGGTCTGCGCCCAGGCGAGATCGATGCCTACGAAACCGCTTGCCGCTTCCTGCTGATTCACGACGATCGCTTCCCGGACGGCCTGACTCCGACCGCAAGCTGGCAGCTGATCTGGGAATACCGCCACGCGGGAGGCAAGCGCCTCGAAACCTTCAGACTCTACCGCCGCGACCCGGATCCGATGCGCAATGCCCAGAGTGCCCCGGCAATGACACTTCAGCCGTTTCAGCCATATATCAGGCAGGCGCCAGGGATGCCGCTACCGGGCGCAAAGTAGCCGAGCGCGTAGAAGAACGCGATCACCAGCGCGATCACGAGGATGCGCCAGCGCCGGGCATGCAGCCAGCGCCCCAGTGCTCGCAGGCAGTCAGTCGGTGAGCCGCAGAAAAGTGTCACGGTAGTGCCGCAGTTCGTTGATCGATTCGTAGATGTCGGCCAGCGCCTCGTGCTTGCCCTTCTTCTGCACGCCCTCATACACCTCCGGGCGCCAGCGTCGCGCAAGCTCCTTGAGGGTGGAGACGTCCAGATTGCGGTAGTGGAACCATTCTTCCAGCGTGGGCATGTAGCGCGCCATGAAGCGCCGGTCCTGACACACCGAATTGCCGCACATCGGTGACGTGCGTTTGGGCACATGGGTCTGCACGAACTCGAGCAGGCGCTCGGCCACGGCGTTTTCGTCCAGTGTCGACGCACGCACGCGATCGATCAGGCCCGACTTGCCGTGGGTGTTGCGGTTCCACTCATCCATGGCGTCGAGCACCGAATCGGGCTGATGCACGGCAAGCACCGGCCCCTCGGCCACGGTCTGGAGGTTTGAATCGGTGATCACGATGGCGACCTCGATGATACGGTCGCGATCGGGTTCGAGGCCGGTCATCTCCATGTCCAGCCATATCAGGTTGTTTTGGTCCTGTGCCATAATCCTTGCAGTATCCGACGAAACGAAGATGCCCGGATTGTGTCACAAATCCGGACGCACACGGGCACGAGCGCACGCCCCCGACCGATCGATGACCGCCCAGACCTTCACCTTCGTATTTCTTGCCGCCCTTGCACTGGGCACGCTGACGCGACTCGGCCTGATGCTGCGTCACATGCGGCATGTCCAGGCCCGCCACACCGTGCCCGCGGATTTCGCCCAGCGCATCCCGCTGGATGCGCACCGGAAGGCGGCGGACTATACCTGCGCGCGCCTGCGTCTGGGCCTGCTCGACGTGCCGGTCGGCGTCGCCTTGCTGCTCGCCTGGACGCTGGGCGGTGGTATCGAGCTCCTGCACGGCGCACTGGGTGCGATCGTCACGCCCGGCAGTCTGCCTCATGGGGTCGCGCTCCTGTTCGCGATCGGCGCGGTTGGTGCGCTGATTTCGTTACCGTTCGCGGTGATCCGGGTGTTCGTGATCGAACGACGCTTCGGTTTCAACCGCAGCACACCGGGGCTGTTCGTTGCCGACCGGCTCCGCGCCGCCCTGCTGGCGCTGGTGATCGGTACCCCCGTGCTGTTTGCCATCCTGTGGCTGATGCAGAACATGGGATCGCTGTGGTGGTTCTGGGTCTGGCTGTTCTGGCTGAGCTTCAATCTCGTTGCCGTGTTCGTGTGGCCCACCTTCATCGCGCCATTGTTCAACCGGTTCACACCGCTGGACGACGCGACCCTGAAGCAGCGGATCGAAGCCCTGATGGCGCGCTGCGGCTTTCGCTCCAGCGGCTTGTTCGTGATGGACGGATCGCGCCGCTCGACCCATGGCAACGCGTATTTCACCGGTTTCGGTGCAGCAAAGCGCATCGTCTTCTTCGACACCTTGCTGGAGCGGCTCGGGCCGGGCGAGATCGAGGCCGTGCTGGCTCACGAGCTCGGCCACTACCGCTTGCACCACATTTGGCAGCGGCTGCTCGTGGGGGCGCTTTCGGCGCTCGTTTTTCTCGGCCTGCTGGCCTGGCTGATGCAGCATGAGTGGTATTACGCGGGCCTGGGCGTGCAGCAGCAGGATACGGCGACCGCGCTGGCGCTGTACATGCTGGCCTTGCCGGTATTTACGTTCTTTGCCGCCCCACTGGGCAGTCACTGGTCACGCGTACACGAGTTCGAGGCCGACCGCTACGCCGCCTCGCACGCCCGCGCCGACGACCTGATCAGCGCCCTGGTCAAGTTGTATCGCGACAACGCGAGTACCCTGACACCGGACCCGCTGTACTCGCGCTTTTTCGACTCCCATCCCCCCGCGACCATTCGCATCAGCCGGTTGCGGTCCATTGCCTCGTGAGGAGCCCGTCATGAACTCATCGCCGATGTTTCGCACACTTCGGGAAACGTCCTTTGGTCCGTGCACGATGCGCAGGGCCGCGCTACGGACACTGCTGGTGTCGTCGCTCGCGGTTGCGACGGGCGGCGCCCTCGCCTCACCGTTTGCCGACGCCGATCTCGACGAAGGGCGGCATCATCACGAG
>OBJA01001643.1_pt1 | contig 14697 bp, 11 predicted proteins | sample 1519751 | NCBI WGS metagenome assembly OBJA01 (sample SAMEA3881238, study PRJEB22517) | soil metagenome | biome: lake sediment; feature: soda lake sediment; material: sediment, water from around vicinity | place: India | collected 2013-12-23 | depth 3 m | reverse complement strand
ATCTGTTTTAAAAGATGATTTTAAATTAAGGTTTCCTAAAAACATTTATATCTCATAATACCTTTATATCGTTCAAAATTAATGCTTTTTCAAAAAGTATGCAATAAAAACGATAAAAACTGCCATCATCGTCTTGCAGTAAAAAGAAAAAATTTTCCAATCATACTACGAACATTCGTGGATTTATATCCTTTTTGATGCAGTAGCAGCAATATAATTTCTCATATTTACTTTGATAACTAGGAAACAGTCGTCGGTATGCCTGTGGCTGTTTTACTGGAAGACTCATTGATATACGTTCAACGCGAACGGTTGATAAACCAGGGCGTTTATTTTATTATTTCAGATAAATACGCGTTTCTCCCGTCCTTAATTGTAAATGCCCAACTAAAGAAAAAAAAGAAATCGGACAGGTTGACTCCAGTGGCGCAATACGTATTGCTGAGTGAATGCCTTGTCACATTATTCTCACCTGAATCCAGAACAATATGACACGTTGGCATTGCATATAAATGTCCTCCGTCCTGCATGTGTTCCCAATAGAGCGAATTATACCAGAGATTAAATAATAACCAGGGTCGAAGTGTGGCATAAAAAACTCACAACCATCAGGCTGCGGACAAATAGAAGAAGCTTTTTTGATGTTTTTTACACGCCCAGAATAATGCCTGGTTCAATATTAAGTTGCTTACTGATGTTGCGGGCAACGTCCAGGGTAGGCTTAGTTTTGCCCGTCAGAAAGTTACTGATACGTGATTGGCTGAGTCCGAGCATTTCGGCAAGTTTTTCCTGCGTTAGATTCATTTCGTGCATCCGAAGCTTCATAACATCGGGCAACGACGGGGTGCCAATCGGGTAATTTTCGTCTTCATATTCTTCAGCAAGTTCAACGAGCAAATCAAGTTCCATGACCCGATGGTCGGTCATGGGCGTATTTTCTTCCACTTGTTCCATCAATTCTTCAATGCGAAACATGATGGCATCGTATTTATTTTTGTCTTTTATTGTCGCCATAATTATATCTTTTTGATGTCTTTTATTTTATCGTATTGTGTATGCGTTCCCACAAACCGGATCAATACGGCTTTGACTGTAAACTGAATGATCACCACTATCCGGTAATCGTTTCCTTTAATATTGAATACATATCGCTTGTTGCCTACATTATCTACAGTGTTGAATGTTTCTTTTATATCGGTAAAACATGTCCATTGCGCTTGTTTTACTATTCTATACCAATTCTCCAAAGGTGTTTTGGAGTCGGGATATTGAGAGTAGAAGTCCTGCAAGGCTTTTTTCGATATGATTCTCATCTTTCATCATTGTTTGATACGACAAAGGTATAAAACAAATATTTAATAAACAAATATTTTATTCATTATTTAGATATATCACCAGCTTTTCGCGACAAAACTATATGATGACGGAGTAATTGACACAATATAATAGGAGAACCATCAGGATTTCCGGAATATTGCTAACGGTAACTGAAAGTGGTTCTGCACATTTCCATTCTCTCTGAAGTGGCTTGAATGCGTTAGGGATTGCAGTATAAATCCTTTTTGAGCATCAAAAAGATTGGAACGTAAAGCCCGACGGCAAAGCCGAAGCGATTATATCTATGAAAAGGTTGGATTTAAAAGTTTTGGAATATCGCTGTTTCAATGCCTATCTCCAGTATTAAATAATATTAATAATTTTAAATTGTTAAACAAGAACGCTCCATTGACGTTATAAATATTAAAATATATTTAATTTTAAAATTATACATGCAGCGAAACTGACATTTATTGCATCTATCTATATAATACTCAAACGCACAAAAAATGGCAATACAATAATACATACGGATGGAACTGAAACATATAATTTTAGATATGTAAAGCAGCATGCTGTTCTTTCCAGATGACTTTAAAAAATTAAACTATGAAATTTATTAACAAATTTATTAATGGAATATTGATAGCCGGATTGCTCGCTTTCTTGTTCGGATGTAACAAGAGTGGAGATTGCTGCGTATATGTATATGCAAAAGGGATAGGAATTCAATATGTTGATAACGAAGGGAATATTTTATATTTCGATAAGGATGGGAGAATCTCATATTTTGACAAAGTTGATTATTATTCGCAGAATATGAACGAAGAAGACTTTTTAAAGACCTGCCCGATGGAGATTTTATCATTTACGAATGAAAGTAGTATTCCTGTAGAATATAAATTAGGTTACAAGGAAGGTCATTTGTTCGGATTTGGCATTATAGAAAATGAGGGACGGAAAAGAGAATACAGTTATATCATTAAATATAAAATACCGCCTATTACCGGAGAATCTGTGGAAGAATTAAGGGTCACGCTCAAAGAGACCAAATACGGAATTCCGGAGGGATGGCATAACTGCCAATATAATGGCAAAAATATTCGCGTTTATACGATTGAAGATATCTTTCCGGATATTCATAACCCCCAACGCGTTATTGATGAAGAAGAACATTCTCGCAGATTGACAGAAATGCTGCATAACGGAGATTTGGTGGCATATGAAGCAGATGGATCTATTAATGTAATAATACCTGTTGATATTGTACCGTAAATACTTTTTTTTCACAAAGTATTGTTGACTTTACCGGAATATTATTTCTTTTCCTTTAACAACTTCTCCAGAAGAACGGTTTTTTCTTTCTCCAGTTCGAGCATCCGTTCGTATAGGGCGGTTTTTTCCTTGCTCAGTTCAAGAATTTGTTCGATCGGATTATTGGTTATTGTATTACCTATAACATAACCGACATTATTACTTCCTTTCTCAAATGTGTTATTCTCGATAATCACCGTTACCGGGTCTTCTTCCAATTCCTTGATCAGTTCGGGAGCCACGTTCAGGGCTTTGGCAAAACGTTCGATTACCTCATCGTTGAGCACTTTCCTCTGTTCGTAAGTGGAGATCAGCGCCTGGCTGAGTCCCATCTCGGAGGCCAGGGCTTCCTGCTTTATCCCCAGTGTATGCCGGAAACGTTTGATGGCGTGCCCGTGGTGGGTATTTTTTACTGTTTGTTCTTTTGTCTCCATATATCTCTGGTTATTATTTTATTAGTGCAAATATATGCAAAAAAACGGGATGCATTGATAACTATCAACGCAAAATTGATAAATAACAATGAACTTCGTAGCGGATATTTCATAAAATCTCATTTTCTTTGAACCATTAATAAATATTAGTTAATTTTTTAAAGAAACATAGGCCCATGGATCCATAACAGAATTTAAAATGAATTATTATCTTTGTAACGTAAGACTAACGGTACGAAGTAACATAGCGCTTTTTTGGTCTCCATAACGAATCCGCAAAATTCAAATCCTGAGGCCAGAGAATGGAAGCGCCCTTAGCAATAAGGGCGTGGACATTGTTTTATTCTCAGGATAAGGCCCTTGCGGAGCCAGTTATGGGGAATAACGACAATCGTCCGCGCCTCTTTTTTGTATCTCCGCATATACATTAGAACCATATCGAATAAGACGTTAGATATCTGATTACCGGGAGTCTTATTCTTTCCATCAATAGAATATCTATTCTTCGCCCGTACGATTGCCCGTTACCGCACTGGGTTTCAGTTACCTGCAAACTCTCTCCTCTCTCAGCCGGCCAGAGCCGGAAATACCCGTTTAGTTCAGGTTTCGCAAGTTGTTAATCCGCCTGTAGCAATGAAATAAGGTTGGGAAACGAAAAGACCTGTGAAACTTCAGCATTTATTTTTCAATAAACGCCGACAAGCTATTTGCCGTTTGTAGCGGATCAAATTCACCGTCGGCCTGTAAACTTATAACATATACACCATGATGCTAAAAGATCTTACGGGACACATAATATCTGATAATTTATTAATCAATCTAAAACAAAATCCAGGAATGAAACAAGTAATTTTAAGTTTAGTGAAAGGGATGATTTTTCTCTTAATGTGGACTTTATCCGTATGTGTGCTTGCCCAGAACATAACCGTGAGAGGGACGGTTACTGATAACTCGGGAGAGCCACTGATCGGTGTAACTGTGCAAGTGCAAGGAACAACTCCCGGGGCAGTTACCGACATCGATGGTAATTTCTCTCTTCCAAACGTCCCTGCAAATGCGACATTGGAAATATCTTACGTGGGCATGGTCTCACAAAGAATTGCTGTTAACGGAAGAACAACCTTCAATATTACGTTGACGGAAGACGTGGAAGCGCTGGAAGAAGTAGTTGTTGTTGGCTATGGTGTACAAAAGAAACGTGACATCACGGGAGCTGTAGTTTCTTATAACTCTCAGGAACTGGAGAAAATGCCTTACACTAATATAACCCAGGCACTGCAAGGAAAAATCGCAGGGATGGCAGTATCGGTGACTTCTTCTTCAGCCGAAAGCGGAGGAGCAAGCATACAAATACGTGCACCTAAATCAATATCAGCAGGAAATGGCCCATTAATCGTTTTGGACGGTATTCCCTACGATAATCCACTTACCGAAATAAATCCCAACGATATTGAGTCTATTGAGGTTTTAAAAGATGCATCTTCTGCAGCTATTTATGGAGCAAGAGCTTCTAATGGAGTGATTTTGATTACGACAAAAAAAGGCAAACAAGGTAAAGATGGAAAACCTGTGATAAAAGCCGATGTTAGTTATACAACAGACTATATAACTAAAAAAGTCCGTTATTTTACTGCCGATGAATATTGGACAGCGATTAATGAACGCGAGCAAATGACCGACTTGCCTACTGCGGAAGAAGTAAAAAACAGAGACGCCGGAAAAAGTACCGACTGGCAGAATTTAGCTATAAAAAATGGTGAAAGACAGCAGTATAATTTATCTGTTTCGGGAAGTAGCGAAGGAATCAGATATTATTTCTCCGGAGCTTGGAATAGTACAAAAGGGACGACATTAGGGGATAATTTTAGCCGTGGAACAATCCGGATTAACCTTGAAGGGAAAGTTACCGATTGGATGACTATAGGAACCAATACACAACTTGGCCGGATGAACAGGGACGGCGTTTCTGTAAATTATAATTTCGACTCGAATAAAGCTCCCAGTCCATATACATTAGCTTATAATGATGACGGATCACTAAAAATATTCCCAGACCCTAAAAATGAAGGATTGGCCGCTTATGGGAATATTCTCGATCCCCTTTTGTACGATAATACGGATATAACGCGTAGTGTTATTACAAATAACTACGTAAGAATAACTCTTCCTTCTGTTCCCGGATTGTCATACCAGATTAATACAGGAATTACCTATCGTAATCGTCTCGATGAAACTTACCGGCCTTCGACATCAGCAGCCGGATATGCCGATAAAGGAATTGCAAACGTAAATCAACGAAATTATGAAGATTGGATTGTTGATAATATCCTTAGTTATCAGGGAAATTTTGAAAAACATCATGTGTCCGTGACAGGGCTGTATAGCGCACAAAGAAATACCAATATCCTGCATACTAAACAAGGAATTGGATTTACTACGGATATACAAGGTGTTTATGGAATTAGCAGTGCAGCAACTATCAAAACAGGTGAATCGTTTATTGAAAGTGCTGTTTTGTCGCAAATGGGAAGAGTTAACTACAATTACGATGGGAAGTACTTATTGACAGCGACTGTGCGTAGAGATGGCTTTTCGGCATTTGGGTCTAATAGAAAATTCGGAGTATTTCCCTCGGTCGCGTTAGGCTGGAATTTTTCGGAAGAAGACTGGATGAAAAATATAAAATGGCTCAGTTCGGGTAAACTGCGTCTTTCTTACGGAAAAAATGGCAATCAGGCAATCAGTGCTTATGAAACCATGCCATCATTAAGCGAGCAATGGTATCTTGACGAAAACAACCAGTCGGTTATAGGATACTACCCTTCGGATTTAGGAGATAGTGGTTTGGGTTGGGAAACAACAAAATCATTTAACGGGGGACTAGACATAGGTTTCTTTAAGGGGCGGATATCCGCATCTTTTGATATGTTTCGTTCTAACACAAACGATTTAATTCTTAATAGAGTTATTTCCCCTGTGAATGGAACTACTTCTATTAAAACAAATGTGGGTTCAACAAAAAGTAGCGGGTACGAATTTGCTTTATCGGCGCTTAGTGTCCATACAAAAGACTTTTTGTGGACTACAGACTTTAATTTTAGTTACAACAAAGAAAGCATAGTTGATGTCGGCGTATATGACGACAGCGGAAAGCCGATATCCGATGTAGGTAACCAGTGGTTCATTGGAGAGCGTATAGGTGTACTATATAACTATAAATTCGATCATATTCTTCAGGAAGGCGAAACACCTCCGGTTTCTCAGTCGACAGCAAAGCCCGGTTATGCACTGGTGTATAATTTGAATGACGAAGGTGCATCAAAAGATATTATCAATGCGGACGATAAAACTATTGTCGGGTATACACGGCCATCCCATTTTGTCGGAATGACCAATACTATTAGCTATAAAGGATTGACATTCACTGTTTTCATTAATGGGCAGTTTGGAAAAACAGCAGATGGCGATTATAACTATTGGACAGCCTATAATACAACCTATAAAGAATTTTGGACTCCTGAAACGCCGGATGTGGTATTCCCAAGTAATTCCACTCTTTCAAATCCTTACAATGTAAGGGTCTGGGACCACCGAAACAAAACGGATTTTGTGAAAATACAGGATGTTACACTCAGTTATAAGATACCGTTAACTTTTACTGAAAAAATGTTTGTAGATGAATGGGAAATTTATTTCAATGCGAAAAACCTCTATGCTTTTACTTCTTGGACCTGGAGTCCTGATCCGGAATTCTCTCGTTCGGCAGGAAGCCCTTCCATTACTGCCGTATTGTTTGGTACAAAAATCACCTTTTAAAATCACCGAAAATGAAAACAGTGAAAATAACAATACTTGCACTGACAATCATATCTCTGTTGTTTAGTGCTTGCGATGAAAATGAATTTTTGAAAGAAGCGCCTAAAGATGCAATTTATGCCGATAATGTCTATATAAATTACACTGGTTTCGGATATGCAAAAAATGCACTGCTGTCTTTAATCAGGAACGAAAGAGCACAAGGCAGCAGTAGCCTGACGATGGAACTCTCGTCTTTGCTATGGAAAGCCGGTACGGATAATGTGATGATCAATGCTTCTTATACATGGAATAGACCTATCGGATGGTATTATCTGCTCAATTCCCAAAGTGTTGCCATGGAACAAGGATTCGGTTTTTATTTCAAAATAATTAATTCTGCAAACATGATGATCAGCCGCACTGAAAATCCGGATGTGGATTGGGAATCCAATGATGACAATATTGCCTCGGAAAGAAAAAAGGAGATGATAGCTCATGGAAGGTTTGTACGCGCCTGGGCATACCGCTTTCTCGTATTTGGATGGGGAGATGTTCCGATAAGCACTGAAGAAATTGATGGACAAACGTATAGGAACGATTGGACAAGAGAGCCCGCCGATAAAGTAAAAAGATTTATAATAGATGATTTGCGCTTTGCTGAACAATATCTTACCGACAACTCCGAAAATTCGCAAAAAATAGCAAAAGTAGTTGCTCAGCATTATTTGTCGGAAATGTACATGTCGGTTTATTACGATTCCGGTAATCAGAATACTACGGCTCTTGACAGTGCATATTATTATATTAACGAGGTAGTTAGTAATCCAAAATATGCTTTAATCACAGAGCGTTATGGTGTAAATAAAACGGCTGATGGCGTCGCGTTCATGGATCAATTTAAAGATGGAAATGTACGGCCCTCTCAGGGGAATACAGAAGTCCTTTGGTGGTTCATTAATAAGCCCGAGCAAAATGCAAAAGGGGTATATGAAAACGCAATGCGAAGAAGCTGGCTGACCGAATATGATGTGGAATGGAATGATGTTTCGGTACAATACGAATGGGGAGGACGCGGAATCGCAAGGGCAGCAATTACATTTTGGGCATTTGGTCTATATGAGCCGCAAGACGACCGGTTCAGTGAACATGCTATCAGGAAGTATTATGTAAAAGACGAAAATAAAAGAAAAGGAGATGCCACAGATACAATATGGACAATGCTGACTGAACCCACTAATTACAGATGGAATACGAAAAATAATAAAATTGCCAGCACCCGTAAATGGGATTGGACCTTTAATGATCCGACGTTATATAGAGAACCTTTCCAATATAACGACCAGCCGTATTTGCGTTTGGCGGAATCTTATTTACTGATGGCGGAAGTGTTGCTGGCAAAAGGAGATGAAAATGGTGTCAAATGGGTGAATGACGTCAGAAAACGTTCTAATGCAACGGAAATAGACAAGTCGCAACTCACATTGGATTTTATATTGGACGAAAGATCGCGGGAACTTATTTCAGAGGAATACCGGCGGATTACGTTGAACAGGGTGGGGAAATTAGTGGAAAGAGCAAAGTTGTATAATCCGCAGACGACACTGGCACAACCTCCCGGCATACAGGATTATCATAATTTATTCCCGATTCCTCAAACAGTTATTGATGGAAATACAGAAAGCGTAATGGCACAAAATACCGGTTATTAATATTTAAAAAACAGTATAGATGACGCCGATTGAAATTTACGTACAAAAATACCTAAAAATGAAAGCAAAAACCATTATTGTTTTTTTATCTGCAATTTGTTGTCTTGCATGCGCCCAGAAGAATGAAACGGGTGAAATTTCCGCAAAATGCCATTATCTGAAAAATTTGAAAGAATCAAATATAAATGATATCAAATTAAGAGGACCTGCCCGTATTGTCGAATATGACGGACGCATGGGATTAAATATTACAAGTATTCATGGAGCCGGTATTATACCTCTGCATACTATGAATGACCCATCGGGAACAGTATCTCTATGGGTATTGACTCTGGACGAATTAGGAACTTTTCCGTTAACTCCAAGATTAGCCGTGCATAATCCTTATATGAGGATAACTCCGTTTTTATCGGATTGCCCAAATCCTCAGAATTTTGATGAGGCTAATTTTAAACTCGTATTTGATGGTATATGGCATCCCAATTTTGTCGCTATGTTCACGAAAGGAGGTTATCAGGCAGATGCTTTTAATTATCCGCATAGTGCTAAAGTGACCAGCAGTTGTTTTGATTTTTATAAATATAAATGGTATCAATTGACCCTGACATGGGATTATGTGAAAGACAACTATAAATTATTCGTAAATGGCGTGCTCGTAGGGGAAGAAGATAAGTTCTTTCATGATAAGATGCGGCATGACAAGGTAAATGAAAAAATATATTTCGGGAATCCGGGCCTTTGCATATCCGATATCAAGTTTTACGACCGGATTCTGTCAAACGACGAAGTAGAGCAGCAATTCTTGAATGAAGTAACTGTCCTGGATAAAGAACTGCAAAAAGAATTAAAACATATCTATGCCGGAGAGAGTCGAAAACCTTTTAATTTTGCGCCAGGCAAAGATTGGAAACTCGAATTTTCGGCCGACTTTAAAAATCCTTCCGACCTTAAAAAATTTTATGTACAAGGAGAACCGGTCAACGTCGAAATAATGGAAGAAGGCTTGCTCATCCAAACAATAGATACAGTTTACAACCGCGGAACATTGGACAAACAAATGTATTTGTGGACGGACAGGCCTTTCGAGGGAGATTTATATATCGAGTTTGAATTCAACTCCCTCCGTCCCGGTGGGTTAAGTTTGCTGATGACGAATGCTTCGGGAATGAACAGGGAAGATTTCATGGCGGATTATCCGTTGAGGACGTCCGGAAGGATGGATATGGTGTTTAAAGAAGACGTCCGTAACTACCATTGGGAATATTACCGCGAAATGGCGGATGTAAGAAACGATGTGGCTAATGGAGCAATCATGAAAAATCCGTTCAACAAAGCGGTTGCCTTCGGATGTCTCGATAAACAGTTGGAAAAAAATCAATGGCATAAAGTGCAATACCTGCAAATTGACAATAAGATCGTCGGGGCTATTGATGGGATAATTATCGTCGAAGGAACTGACGACGGACTCTCGAACAACGGAGCAGTGTATGATTTCGGCAGGATAGCAATCCGCTGTATGATGCATACCAAAATGTTATTTCGCAACTTGAAAATTTATAACAAAGAAAAGGTAAAGACAATAACATGGATACATTCTTCTGATAATAGCGACTAAGGAATGTTTTCAATAAAAAATAAATCATAAAACATCCACGAGCAGGGATTTATACACGAGGATGATTCCTAATCTAACAGGATTTAAAACCCTCTCAGGACTAAATTACAAACACATGAAAACAATATCAAAAAAGGCAATGTTTTTTCTGCTGTGTTTTACGGTAGCCGCTTTGGAGCTTTCCGCCCAACACACAAGCAAAATCCTTTATCCGGATAAAAACGGGAAATTAATATATGAACCCTATACGGAAAAAGGCGACAAATTGTTCGACTTTTCTTTCTGCGGATACATGGGTGGGGGTGTTGCCATTCCCGATGTACCCGTAAAAATAATACTGGAGCCGGGAAGTTTAAAAGAAGACGACTCTCAAAGAATTCAAAAGGCAATCGCCCAGTTAGGCAAAACGCCTTTGGACAAAAATGGGTTCAGGGGAACTATTTTGTTGAAGAAAGGGAAATACAATATTCATAATACGATACACATACTTCATTCGGGAATTGTACTTCGCGGAGAAGGACAAGGCGAAGACGGAACGGTATTGATAGGAACCAGGGCGGAGAAATACGATTTGATAAAGGTGGGTAATACCGGTCAATACCAGAAAACAAGAGGAACGGAACAACGGATTATGGATGAATACCTTCCATCTGGTTCGACTACAATTACCGTACAGGATGCGAGCGCTTTCAAAGTGGGTGATGAAGTAATTGTGGAGCGTCCAAGCACAAAAGAGTGGATCTCTTACATCGGTATGGATAGGATTCCGCCAAGATGGAACAGCGTAAGCAGCTTAACCGATAAAGAACTGAAAGAAGCCAGGGAAAAAGGGTTGCTTAGCCCCGACGGTAAAAAAGTGAATATAACCATACAGTGGGAACCCGGAAGCAAGAACTTGTTATTTGAGCGTAAGATAACGGCTGTTAACGGGAATGAGATAACATTAAACATTCCGCTTCCGAACGCTTTTCAGCAGGAGTACGGTAGCGGATTAATATACAAATATCAGGTGAAGAACCGCATCAGCCAAAATGGAGTGGAAAATCTGCGCGGAGAATGTTTATTCGATAAATCTGTTGTAAAAAACGATCCTTATATCGGGGAATACTATGCCGATGAACAACATGCCTATGTGTTCCTTACGTTTGAAGGTTGTGAAAACGCTTGGGCACGCAATCTTACTTCGCGTTACATCAACAGCGGTATCTATATGAGGGAATGGAGCCGTTACATTACCGTTCAGGATTGTTCGGTACTCGACCCTGTTTCGTCCATTATAGGGGGACGACGGAGTGCATATCTATTCAACGGCGGGCAGATGTGTTTGGTACAGCGTTGTTTTTCCAGCTATATCCGGCACGATTTCTCGCTCGGCGCGGCTGTGGCGGGTCCCAATGCTTTTGTTGACTGTAGTACGGAAATGACGCTTAATTCGACCGAACCACATCATCGTTGGTCGGCAGGCTGTCTGTTCGATAATTGCGCCTTGTCGGGCCCCGTATCTTACATTACCGCCGTAAACCGCGGAAATTATGGCACAGGACATGGCTGGGCGGGGGTACAAATGGTATTCTGGAATTGTAAATCACCGGTCTCCATCATCATGCGCCCTCCAACGGCGCAAAACTTTTTTATCGGTGGATTCGGACATGTGGATGAAGAATGGTCGACGCCCGAAGAACTTCAAAAACGAATTGACAAGATGAATCTTGTTTCCGGCATCCGCTTCGAGTATGAAGGAATTCCTGTTGTGGGGAACGGATATATCGAATCTCCGGAGCAGTATGTTACCCCGCAGTTTTTATATTATAAACAATTGTGGGAAAGACTGGGGAAAGAAGCGGTTATCAATACAACGACCAGAGAACAACAAGATATAATTTTTGAAAAATAATAATTCAACTTTCGCATGTTTATCGGTAAGATGTATGGAGCTAAATATAAGATATTTCGATGTTTCGCGGGGTACCCATAGCACGCAAGGAGCGTTAAAAAGAGGAGTTGTTCGAAGCGAAGCAAGTTCTCCTCTTTTAGCAATTGCGTGCTCAAATGGGTCGCTAAACATCGTCAGTCGAAAGGTTTAACGGTAATCGTATAACTTGCGAAACTTCAGTAATAATCTAAAAATAACAATAATACAACGCTATGAAGCCTGGAAAAATGTTTATTCGTACGATGCTCTACACGGCGTTTATCCTGTCTTCTATTTCATGTGACAGTAAAAAGAGTGAAATGAGAAACGTAATTAATAATTCTTTGAATTTTTCTGCGAAACAAACTCTTTACATGTTTGAACAATTAAAGGATAGTATTGGAAAATTTCCAAAATCAGCCGAAAATGACCAGTTAATTACCTGCAAACACAATTGGTGGACAAGCGGTTTTTTCCCGGGTACTCTTTGGTATTTGTATGAAGAAACAGGAAAACCGGGATTACAGTCCGCAGCTGAGATAATGAGCGAACGCGTTAAGCCTGAACTTCAAAATCCCAATCAAGACCATGACTTAGGTTTTATTTTCAATTGCAGTTTCGGAAACGGCTATCGGATAACACAAAAAGAAGAATACAAGGAAATTTTGAATGAAGCCGCTGCATGTCTGGCAAAACGTTTCAATACGACAGTCGGCTGTACCCGCTCGTGGAATAACAAACACTGGGAGTTTCCCGTAATCATTGATAATATGATGAATATGGAATTATTCGCCGTTGCGTCTGCTTATACTAAGAATAACCATTTTTATGATATGGCTGTTTCACATTCGGATAAGACGCTGGAAAACCACTTTCGCTCAAATTTTAGTTCTTATCATCTGGTAAGCTATGATACTGTAAACGGGAATGCTGTGCAAAAAGAAACATTTCAGGGTCATTCCGATGAGTCGGCTTGGTCGCGTGGGCAAGCATGGGCACTTTACGGATACACGATGATGTATCGTGTGACATTGAAAAAGAGATATTTACAGCAAGCAGAAAATATAGCAAAATTTATCATAAACCACCCAAATCTGCCCGATGATAAAATCCCGTATTGGGATTTCGATGCTCCCGATATTCCGAATGCCCATAGGGATGCTTCCGCAGGAGCTATATTGGCTTCCGCGTTGGTTGAATTGAGTACATATCTGAACGGAAAAATTTCCCATGAGTGTTTAAAAGTCTCTGAGCAACAAATTAGATCCTTGGCTTCGAACAAATACAGAGCGCAGCAAGTTGGTGATAACGCAGGGTTTATACTTATGCACAGCACAGGTTTTATGGCTCGTGGAAGTGAAATTGACGTACCGTTACCCTACGCTGATTATTATTTTGTAGAAGCATTATTGAGATACAAAAGATTGTTGGAAAAAAAGCCTGTAGTGGATATGATTAAATAACTAAAAAATTGAATAAGGTTCTCCTTTTACGGTTAATGTGCCGGATTTTCCTTCCGACATTCCCGGTTGTCCTCCTCCGGTATAAATCTGTATGGAACCGGCAGTTTGAACCAGGTTTCCTTTTTTATCCGTCAATGCCAACTCTTCGGGCGATAACGTAAAAGTAACCGTACGGCTTTCGCCTTTACGCAGATGGATACGCTCGAAACCTTTCAAAGCGCAATTGGAGATGCGCTCATTGGCATTTTGCGGGTGAGTAACATACAGTTGTACAACTTCATCTCCGTCCCGGTTGCCTGAATTGGTTACTTTCACCTGTACGCTCACCGGTTCTCCCGTATTGGATTCCTGCGAGAATTGGGGTGTATCGTATGAAAACCGGGTGTAACTCAGCCCGTATCCGAACGGATACCGCACATTGCCTTTAAAATAACGGTAGGTACGGTTTGCCATTGAATAATCTTCGAACGGTGGGAGATCACTGTCGTTCATATAAGTCGTCAGCGGCATGCGTCCTGCCGGATTATATTGCCCGAAGAGTATGTCAACGATGGCATCTCCGGTAGCCTGTCCTCCATACCATGCCTGTAAGATGGCATCGGCATTTTCGCTTTCCCATTCGAAACTCATCACCGAGCCCGACATATTAACGAGAATCAGCGGGCAGCCCGTTTTTTTCAACTCTTTCAATAATTCTATCTGCACGGAAGGTAATTGCATTGTAACGCGGTCGCCGTTTGCAAACGCGCCGTAACCCGCAGCCCCGGCATCGCCGGCCTCGCCTTCATAATCTGCCGAGATACCTCCTACGAAAATAATAATATCCGATTTCTTTGCCTCAGCGGCTATCTGTGTAAAAGAAGGGGTATCTTTTATCTTGTCAATGATATTGACCCCTTTTATGTAGTCAATTTTGATTTTGTTACCGTAACGTTTTGTCAGGCTTTTGTAGGGTGTAATATTTTCGGTCGGTACGCCATAATAATTGGCCAATTGTGTATGTTCATTATCCGCATTCGGGCCGATAAGTGCGATCCGTTTGATTTTTTCGGGATTCAAAGGAAGAATCGCGTTCCTGTTTTTCAGCAGTACCATCGACTTCTGCGCCATCTCGTATGCATGTTTCTTATGGGTT
>OBJA01001642.1_pt1 | contig 14698 bp, 14 predicted proteins | sample 1519751 | NCBI WGS metagenome assembly OBJA01 (sample SAMEA3881238, study PRJEB22517) | soil metagenome | biome: lake sediment; feature: soda lake sediment; material: sediment, water from around vicinity | place: India | collected 2013-12-23 | depth 3 m | reverse complement strand
TTGCCGGTACCGCATTGGATTCTTTTTCAGCTTTGTTCAGGTTGCTGCGGAAATCGCGCGGGCTGATTCCTTCTTCAGCAAACACCCAACCTTCCGGCTTTTCAAAATCATACAGGTTGCCCTGCTGATCGATAATAAAACCACGGTGTTGATATCCCCACGCATGGTTTAGGTATTCAACCTGGAAATACACGTCGCCCTCGTCAATGCCGTAATCTTCGTCTTTGCTGATACATGAAAAAAACAGCAATAACAGGGCGAAACCGGAAAATTTCAATTTATTCATAACGGTATTTTAAAGTTTTGGAAAAAACCTGGCCGTCGTATTCTTTTGCCTGAAACAAGAAGGTAATATTACCTGCATTTTCTTGTTTCAACCGGCTGATATCGAATTTGAAGGTATTCGTAAACCATGCTTCGCAGGGATCGTCGTTGGCATTGTGTCTGAGCTCGAAAGTGGGCGGCGGAAGTGGAGTCCCGCACCAGGGATGTACCCTTGCCAGGTCGATGGTATGTGCTTTGCAGCCGCCCCCGTAACTCAAATTCACCACCAAAAAATTACCTTCAACCAAAACCGAATTGATCTTCACCGGATCATTTTTCAGGCTATCGTAATTATTGGCATATAAATCGACATAATGAGCCGTTTTTAAAACGGTCACTTCTTTTAACATACAATCATTTCCATTGCAAGAGCTTGATTTTGTTGTGATTTCATATTTGAAAGTCACGCGGTCTCCGGCAACCAAATGAAAATCCGTCCAGTTTTGAGGGAATAAAATCCCGCCATTGTCAAGTTCAATCCACGTATGGCAATCCATAATTCCTCCACTTATAAAAACAGTTCCACTGGCTTCCCTGAAACTATTGACAACTTCTTTTTCACAACCGTAGATTAAAACAAATAAAACCAGTACAATCAGCTTATTCATAACTCAGAGGGTCATTTACTTTTCCTAAAAATAATAGCGCATTGGTATCTTTTTCGCGAATGGCAAACACAAATGGCCGGTTGACATCAAAAACCGGGTCGGGCTGGTACGAGGTCAATTCAAACCCGATGCTTGTCACCGCGGCCGCTTCAGTTCCTTCTTCATCAGCTTTGATAAAACTTTTATGTTTCACTTCGGAAATAAATAAATCCGACCGGTCAGAAATGCCCGAAAAATCAGAAGCGAACGGACTAAATGCATCCACCATTCCCAACGCTTTCAGGCACTCAACCAGGCTTTTTTCGTAGGCGAATTCAAATTTTGGGAGATAAACTTTCAGGCTTTTTTCCTGTAATTTATCCAGCCAATTTTTGAAAACATCCTGATCCAAACCTTCAACGACATCATTTGTAGTGTAATTGTTATTCGGAAGCAGAATCAACATGCTGTATTTTTTGCTTCCGTATGGCAGTTCCAACATCGAAAACTTTTCGCTGGCGGCAAACGGAAGCGTCATTTTTTCGAGCATCATGGTTGGAACCTGCACTTCGCCGCCATTTTCTTTATAAAAAGTGCGGTTTTGCGTTTTTTTCTTGTCAAACTGGTACGTCCATTTGCCATTGAAATAAATCGCGTTGACCAGGAACATCACCTCATCGGGCGAAATTTTGTCGAGGATGTTTTCAATTTTACCGCGGGTGTTTGTTTTCACCCAGCCATTTATCCTGTCAAGCGTGGCCGTGGTTTTCGAAAAGTCCAGGTCGTCCACTTCCGCTGCATAATAGTTTTTGTTGGTTGAAATAAATCCGGGCTTCACCGTAAAATTTTGGTCATAAAAAATGGCGTTGGCAATGGCAAGTTCCACTTTGGCGTCGTGACTTTTCAGCGCCTCAACAAGGGTTTTATACGACCCGTTGATTTCGTCGGGCGTCAGTCCGGCCTTGTGAAGCATGGTTTCCATTTGCATTTTGGTTTCGCCGCCAGCGCCGTTGTATGCCATTGCCAGCGCAAGCGAAATGCTCAGCGGCGAAATCATCAGGTTTTTATCTGCTTTAAGGCCTTCATTTACTTTTTTAAAGATGTCGAGCCCAAACGCATTATCCGCGTTCACAATCTGTTCCGATTTCAAATCCAACTTTATTTCTGAAGAAGGTGCTTCGTCAACCAGCGACTTTGAGCAGGAACCGGAGGCGAAAACAATGACAGATGCGCCCAGGAAAATGATTAGTTTTTTCATATCAAGTAGGTTTATTCTTTATTTACGCTTTAATAGACCGGAAAATGGCGAAAATGGTTGCGTCACTTAATTGCTATTTTGGTTGTTGTCCATTTACAATTGTTGAGTCACTATTGGTCAGTGGCAATTAATGTCGGCCAATGGTAATCAAAGACAATTTTTTTTTGGACGAACGCAACCATTATTCCATTTTCATCATCTGGAAACTGAAATCACCTGTTTTGAGGCGGAAGCCCGTAATGACAAAATAAAAATAATTGCAGATATCGAAAGGATTCTGTTAATTTTGATCTTAACCAAATTGATTGATTTTGAAAGATCTCAGGCAACTAATTAACGATTGTGCGGATGGCAACACAAAGGCCATGGGGCAACTATATCAGCAATTCGCACCAAAAATGTTTGGGGTCTGTCTGCGATATTCAAAAGATCAAACCGAAGCCGAAGATAATTTACAGGAAGGTTTTCTGAAGGTCTTTGAAAAAATTGGCACATTCAGGCACGAAGGTTCCTTTGAAGGTTGGGTCAGGAGGATTATGGTAAACGTGGCACTGGAAAAATACCGCAAGTATCATTTGCTGCATCCGGTGGAGGATATGGGTATTTACGACGGGCCGGAATTGAGGGATAACATTATTTCTGAAATATCGGCAAACGACCTGATGAAACTTGTTCAGGAATTGCCGCCGCGTTACCGGATGGTTTTTAACCTTTATGTTCTGGAGGGAATGAACCACAAAGAAATAGCCGACGAGATGAATATTACCGTTGGTACCTCTAAATCGAACCTGGCACGTGCCCGGATGATATTGAAAGAAAAAGTGATTAAGGTTTTTGGCGAAATAGAAAATAATTATTCTGCATGATGAAGGAGAATAACCATTTGGATGAATTGTTCCGTTCGAAATTAGAAAATTTCGAACAAGAGCCGCCATCTTATGTGTGGAGCAGGATTCAGGAGAAACAGCAGGGGAAAAAGCAGAGAAAGCTATTTCTGTACATGAAATCGGCGGGAATTGCAGCAGCCCTTTTGCTTGCATTTTTGTTTGGCTGGCAGTTGCAACAAACACGGGACGGTTTATCTCCCGTACTGACTGAAACAAATCCAGCGGTTCAACCTGAAACACAAACCACGTCCGGGTCTCGGCAGCCGGAAACAACCGCCAGCACCGGCAGGGATACAACATCGCCTCCGCAAGAACAGGTTCAGTTTGGGCTCGCAAGCTCTTCAGAAAAAAACCAGCCACACCAGGGCAACAAAATTACAGGAACAAAAAACGAAAATTTGGTAGCCGAAAATGCGGCGAACAACCATAACAGTGCCTCTGAAGGCCTGAAACAATTACAAGACGACAGACCAGAAAACAGAAAACAGAAAACAGAAAACCTCCAATTGCTTCGCTTGCTGGATGCCCGTTTAACCGGGTCATCCGATAGCAGGCAATTGGTCGGTAAAGTGGAAAACAAAAGCAAAAAGGCATCAACATTAAATAGTTATGAGTTGGCAATGATGAACGAAAATGCCAAACTGCTTGCCGACAACCGGATGGATAAGAGACAGGGCGGATGGCAGGTTGGCGCCATGCTCGCACCGGGACTTGCTATCAATCAAACTTCTCAAAGTCAGGAATATGCAAGTAATATGGCTGCCCCAAGTTCAAAAGAAGACCTGCAATTGGGTGGCGGTATTTCGGTTGCTTATAAAACCGATAAACGCTGGAGCATTCAAAGCGGGGTTTATTACAGCAAGTTGGGACAAACATCTGCCAACCAGGCATTAAGTTCGTTTGACGGTCCACAGTCATCACCTGTTGTTGGTGGCGGCTTTGCGCCGGTTGAAGCAGCTTACTTTAATACATCGTACGACGACCGTTCAGGCGAACTGTTATTGAATACCTCTGCCGGAGTGGTCGCCATAGACAACCTGCCAACAAATGCACGATTGAGCAACGGTTTTGAGGCGCTGGCTAAAAATGACGGCATTTTGCTGAACCAAACAGAGTTTGAGCAAAGATTTGAATATATCGAGATTCCGCTGATCTTCCGTTATCAATTGATTGATGCAACTTTTGATGTGCAGGTGATGGGCGGCTTTAGCACAAGTGTTTTAGTGGGCAATAACGCTTATGCCAAAGATGGCCTCGGAAGCGAAAGAATCGGCGATACCCGCGATATGAATACCTTTAACTACGGTACCAATATCGGGTTGGGGTTTGGCTACGGCATCACCGATAAAATAAGTATCCATGTTGAGCCACGGTTAAAGTATTTCCTTGGTTCGCTTAATAACAATTCAAACATCAATTTTAAACCATATACCATTGGTATTTACACTGGCCTGAGCTACCAGTTTTAGAGGTGAAAAATTATTTCTGAACGATACCCATTGTAAGCTGATCAGTTGAATCATTGCCGGAAATACCGGTCCGGAAAATGCATCTTGTTTTTCAGAAAAGAATCACGTAAATTTTGGGACAAATTTGTCTCAAAATGAAACCTCCGGGATCCCGACGAAATTTTCTGAAGACGATGGCCACCGTTCCTGCCGCTGCGGGACTGGGTGTTTTTACAGGAACATTAAACGCAGCCATCGCCAAAGATGAAACTTCTCATAAATTTAAGCTGAGCCTTAATTTATATTCATTTAACACGCTTTTGCAAAAAGGCGAAGTTGACCTGAATGAGATGCTCCGCTTTTGTGCCAAATATAATTTTGACGCCATTGACCCAACCGGCTATTATTTTCCCGGCTATCCGGAGGTTCCGGACGATGAATACATCAATGAATTTAAGCGCAAGGCTTTTCTGCTGGGGCTGGACATCAGCGGGACCGGTATCCGTACCGATTTTGCCGACCCGGATGTTGTAAAACGGAAAACCGATGTTGCAATGACCAAAAAATGGATTGAAGCGGCTGCAAAACTGGGTATCCCAAACCTCCGTATCTTTGCAGGCACCCATAAACATGAAGGTTTTTCGCGCGACCAGGTTTTTGAATGGATGGCAAAAGACATTCGCGAATGTTGCAATTACGGCAAAAAATTTGGGGTGATTATCGCCATTCAAAACCACAACGATTTTCTGAAAACAGCCGATGATGTGGACCGCATTTTTGAAATGGTGGATTCAGAGTGGCTGGGATTGAACCTCGATATAGGCAGTTACAGAATAAAGGACCCTTATGAGGAAATCGCTCAGAATATCCGATACGCGGTAACCTGGCAGGTGAAAGAGAACGTGTGGCTAAGAGGGATAGAAACGCCCACTGATTTTGTAAAACTTTTTAGCATCATTAAAAAAGCCGGCTACCGGGGTTATCTTCCGTTGGAAACATTGGGTGAAGGCGATCCTTATGAAAAAGTTCCCGACTTATTGAGCCGGGTGCAGGTTGCTTTGAATCAAATATAAAAAGGAAGGGGTTGCAGTTGGAGAAAACTACAGCCCCTTTTGATATCCGTCATAATCAGGCAGTTTCCAAAAGCCCGAGTTTAATTTTTGCTTTGTTCTTTTCAAGCCATTCTCCGAATGAAAGCAGCTCAGGATTTAGTTCCCGTGAAAAATCCACGTTCCTCGCTCCGCAAAAATATTCTTCAAAATCGGCTTTAAACTGGAACATATTACCCAAATCGTCGGCACCGGGAAAGCCAAGTGACCGGTAAATGGCGGGCGGCACTGCATTGTATGCAACTTCGGTTCCCATAGCTTCGGTAAAAGCGTCGGCCATTTGTTGCCCGGTTAAATGTTCGCCGGCAATTCCAACCGTTTGTCCCTGGTACCTCTGGCCAGCATTAAAAATGCCAAAGGCGCATTTGCCGATGTCCTCAGCTGCAATGCCCGGCAGTTTTTTATTGTCCATAGGCATTGAAATCGACAGTTTGCCGTCAGCGCCTTTTTGTGGGCCCATGCCAAAATACAGAAAGTTGTCCCAATAAAACGAGGTGTTCAGCAGGGTGTAGGGTATTCCGCTGTTGATAAAAAAAACGTTTGATTCGCCTTTGGCGTCAAGATGCGGAACTTTGTATTTCCCAAGCAGTGTAGGCATCCTGTCATCATCCAGGGGCACCCAGTTGCGCGTATCTTCCAGGGTTGACCAAATCACGTGTTCCAGGCCACATTCTTTTGCCGCTTCAGCCATGTTTCGTGCTTGTTCCATTTCTTTTTCAGGTGAAAAATGTTCCCAGAAATTGGTAACGCAGAATGCTCCGTATGCGCCATCGAAGGCTTTTCGGAGGCTTTCTTTGTCATCAATATCAGCTTCAACTACTTCGGCACCAAGGGCGGAAAGCGCTTTGGCTTTATCCGAGTTAACATTCCTTGTGACTGCTCGGGCTTTAAATCCGCTTTGGGGGTTGTTTAAAATGGCTCTGACGAGGCCTCCACCCTGCGCTCCTGTAGCGCCAATAACAACGATTATTTTTTCATTTTTCATTTTTGAAACTTTTAGTTAAAAAATTAATAGCAAGAAAGTTACGCCTATTTTTGATGATTTCCTATAGAAAAATACTTTTTTATCTTTTATTTTCAAAAAGTTGCTAAAGACCACGAGGAATGTCAACGTACATTTGCAGGGGCAGTACGTCGTAAAACGAAAAGCTAACACCTACCTGTGGAATAATTACACGGATACACTTAAAAGTTCAACAACAAAAAAGCAGTAATCTCCATTTCGTTATAAAATCAAGATCTTCTTATTTGGATGTAAATCAGGATTTTAATTTTGGATGTTTAAGTAGCACGGAAATATTAAACGTTCTGGAATGATTCTGGCTTAATACACAAATGATATAAAATATTCATTCTAAAAAATAAAACTATGAAACTCGTAAAAGTAATCGAAGTGATAGCCACTTCAGAAAAAGGTTTTACCGAAGCCACCCAAAACGCCGTGACCGAAGCAGCAAAAACCCTGAAAAATATCAAATCTGTCTATGTTAAAAATATGAATGCCAAGGTAGAAAACAATGAAATTGTGTCGTACGGGATTACCGCCAAAATTTCGTTTGAAATAGAAAAATAGGGAGCAGTTTCATCGAACTTTTTTATGCTTGCCTTCGGCAGGTGTGGGAAAGTTGTTGCTTTTTGGAACTGCCTGAAATTCATTTTCAACTTGTTGAAGCCCGGATTTAGGATCAAAATCATAAATGATGGCCGTGCATAACAAAGAAATAATAGACCTGCTGAATGAGTTGGCGGATTTCCTCGAAATTAAAGGTGAAAATCAATTCCGCGTCAGGGCCTATCGTAATGCGGTGCGAAGTCTGTCGGGCTTTACCCGAAATATTTCCGATATGTTGGACGGGGAAGATGGGATTTCGTCCGTTCCCGGAATTGGCGACAGTATGGCCGAAAAAATCAAAGAGATTGCTGAAACCGGCAAGCTTGAACAGTTGGAACAACTCCGCAAGGAAATGCCCCCATCGCTTTTGGATATTTTGAAGTTGCAGCAAATGGGGCCTCAGCGAACAAAAATTCTCTTCGACAAACTACAAATAACATCGGTTGACGAACTGAAAGAAGCCGCTGAGTCTGGCAAAATTGCCGGGCTGAAAGGTTTCGGAGAAAAAACTGCCGAAAAAATCCTTCAGGAGATTGCCAACTTCGAACAAATTGGCGGCTCGGTGCGGGTAAAATGGAGCGAAGCCCGCGATTTTGTCATTCCGCTGGTTGATTATTTGAGTGGGAAAATGGACCAATTGACGGTTGCCGGCAGTTTCCGTAGAAAAAAAGAAACGGTTGGCGACATTGATTTGGTTGCCTGTTCCAAAAGCCCGGAAAAAGCGATGACGGATTTTGTCAACTATGGCGAAGTTCGTGAAGTACTTTCCAAAGGGAACACGCGGTCTTCGGTGATTTTGCGTACAGGGCTTCAGGTTGACCTGAGAATTGTGGAAAAAGAAGCGCACGGTGCCGCTTTGCTCTATTTTACGGGGTCGAGGGAGCACACCATCGCTTTAAGAAAGATAGGGCAGGAGCAAGGTTACAAAGTCAATGAATACGGCATTTACAAAAACAACAAACGCCTGGCCGGAAGCACCGAAGCGGAAATGTATAAGGCCCTGGGACTTCATTACATCGAACCCGAGTTAAGAGAGGACAAAGGTGAAATTGACGCTTCAGCAAAAAACCAACTGCCAGCGCTTGTGAAACTGGAAGATATCCGAGGCGATTTGCATGCTCACACCAATGCAACCGACGGGAAATATTCTCTGGAAGAAATGGCTGCCGCAGCCGAAAACATGGGTTACAGTTATTTTGCCGTCACCGACCATTCGAAAAGGGTTTCGATGGCGCACGGGCTGGACGAAAAAAGATTGGCTGCGCAAATTTCCCAGATTGACAGGCTGAACAGCAAGCTGAAAAAGATAAAAATTCTCAAAGGAATAGAGGTGGATATTCTGGAAAATGGCAGGCTCGATTTGCCAGACAGCATTTTAAAAGAGCTGGATGTGGTGGTTTGTTCCATTCATTATAACCGCAATTTATCAGAAGAAAAACAAACTGCCCGCGTGTTGAAAGCCATGCAGAATCCCTATTTCAACATTCTTGGCCACCCAACCGGCCGTTTAATCGGCGAGCGCGGCGGTTACGCTATTGATATGCAGCGCGTCATGGAAGAGGCAAAAAAGAACGGCTGTTTTCTTGAAATAAATGCTTCGCCCGACCGGCTCGACCTGGACGACAACCACGCGAGGACGGCCCGGGAACTTGGCATCAGGATTTCTGTTTCAACAGATGCCCATTCCATCGACGGACTTAGTTACATGGCGTTCGGGGTGGCCCAGGCACGACGGGGGTGGCTCGAAAAAGTCGATGTGCTCAACACCAAGCCTTTGGAAGAGCTGAAAGCACTGTTGAAACGATGAAGTACTGAGGAAGTACATAAGCACCAAGCACGCTCATGTACTGATGTACTCATGCACTCATGTACTTATGCACTTATGAACTTTTAAAAGAAATAAAATGATCATCCTCGTTTTTGGCCTGCCAGGCACAGGCAAATCTTATTTTTCCCGGTATTTGGCGGCCGATATTCGCGCCAAACATTTAAATACGGATGTGGTCCGCGACGAAATGAACGAAAGAGGCAACTATGACAACAACACGAAACAAAAAATATACGCCCTGCTTCTGAAAAAAACAGAAGAAATGATCAAACAGGGACAGGACGTGGTTGTTGATGGTACTTTTCAGAAACAAAACCAACGTGGCGACTTCGTGGAAATGGCGCAGCAAAATGAAGAAAAACTGTATTTTATCGAGATGAAAGCTGCCGAAGAAACAGTTAAAGAGCGTTTAAAAGAAAACCGCGGAACAAGTGAGGCCGACTACAAGGTGTACCTTGAAATCAAAGACAATTTTGATCCGTTTTCGGAATATCGCCTTGAATTGCGATCAGACGAGGAAAGCCTCGACAGCATGATCGACCGGGCAAAAAAACATATCTATGAACAGAGACCAAGTGAACCGCTTACTGACCAGTTGTAGCCTGCCCGATAGCTGCAAACATGCAGGATTAAAAGAAACGAACATTTCGTGGGTTTTGCTGACCGATAATTTCGCTTTCAAAATAAAACGGCCCGTTAAATTTTCGTTTCTCGACTTTTCGACCCTGGAACAACGCGAATTTTTTTGCCGGGAAGAGCTGGAACTGAACAAACGTCTGGCGCCGGACATGTATCTTGACGTGCTGCCAATTACGCGAGGCATGTTGTCGGGCAAAAACACAGGTGATGACGGAGAAGTGATCGATTATGCCGTTCGAATGCGACGGATGGACAGCAGCAAGGAGATGGATATTCTGCTGAAACAAAACCTGGTAAGCGAAAAACAAATTGATCAACTGGCAAAAAAAATCGCCCATTTTCACAAAAAATCAAAATTGGTGAAAGATGCATTTGGAACGATGGGTTTTCAGGAAATGTATGCCGATATCCGGCAGTTGAACCCGTTTATTGCTGACAATCTGGGAGAAGAGTGGGTTCAGCTGGTGGACAAGTGTGTGGAAAAATCGTTTGAATACCTGAATGAACAGCGGAGTTTTTTCAATGAAAGGATCATCTCGGGTTTTTTCCGCGATTGCCACGGCGACCTGAATGCCCGGAACATCTTTTTGTATGACGATCCGGTTATTTTTGACTGCATTGAATTTGACAAGGAACTGCGCCAGATTGACGTGTTGAACGACATCGCCTTCTTGTGTATGGAACTCGACTTTTTTGAACGTAATGACCTCTGTGGTTTCTTCTATAATAAATATTTGAAATACAGCGAACAAGAAGCAGAGCCTGCGACGTGGCAATTATTTCAGTTTTACAAAAGTTACCGGGCGAATGTGCGGGCAAAGGTGATTTTGCTAAAGGCGAAAAATAAAGATGCCGTCATTTCTCCGGAAGAATTGGACGAAGCGCGGCGTTACCTTCATTTGATGGCTGACTATTGGGACAAGCCGGAAGCCTCGTGAGAATTAAAAATTGGCTTCCCGCGAGGGGGCAGGAGCCATTTAAAGGTCGCTTTTAAACTGATAAATAGCAGACAACCGGCTGAAGTGTGGAACAATTACACGAAAAGTGTGGAAATGTTTCGCGGAACGGGGCGGCAACGACTTTTGTGTACGCCTTTTTAGATGCACAGGATGAAGCTGGATTTTGCACGGCGATTCTGCGGATAGAAAAAGTTTGATCATGCCGCCCGTGCGCAATTTTTTCGCGATCCCTTCAGCAATTTGGCGCCCGCTACCGGGATAATCATCATTACAACATGGCATTGAAACTTTTCGCATTGTCAACGGCATACGCGTGGTAGTCATTGTTGAAATAGGCAAATAACCGTTCAACCTGCCCGAACTGCCTGATGCGGTCGGCCCATTTTTGCAATTCCTCTTCGGAATAGTGATAGTTATACCAGGCAGTTTTCCCGTGAAAACGCAGATAAATTGTGTCGCTGGTTGCCGGCAAATCTTCGGGCAGTTGGTCAGGAGCCGATAAAAAACAAATGGACACGTGATGCTTTTTTAGCAGTGCGGATATTTCCTGGTCAAACCACGACAGATGCCGGAACTCGATCACATGCGTCATACCGGGGTCGATCGTTTTGCACCAGGTCGCCAGCTTTTCTGCATCTTTGTGTACGCTTTTTGGAAGTTGCCAAAGCACACAGGCCAGCTTGTCGCTGAGCTGTTTGGCCGTTTCATCAAATTCTTCCAGCCGCTGACGAAACTCGTCATCAATGGTTAATTTTTTCAAATGGGTAAAAAAACGGTTAGCTTTCAGCGTAAGTTTAAAATCTTGGGGAGTCCGCTTTTTCCAGCCTTGTACCAACTTAGGCGTGGGCATCCGGTAAAAGGTGTTATTGATTTCAACCGTGTTGAAATGTTCCGCGTAATATTCCAGCCATTTGTTTTTAGGCAAACCTTCGGGGTAAAACTTTTTGCTCCAGTCGGCATAGTAAAAACCGCTGCATCCAATATATTTTTCCATCAGGTGTCATTTTGAAAAGGGAAAATTCCCGGTTTAACATCTGCCGAAACTTTCCCAATATCGCGCCATTTTTCTTTTTGTTTGAAAGTGCATATTTGCAGTTGGGCTGGCATGGAATTGGAACAACTTGCTGCGAGCTTTTTATTTGATCCAAAAAGCGGCAGTATTTTCCATAAAAACAACATTCAAAAATAATAAAATGAAGGACAAAGCTTTCCGGATCATCCTGTACAGCACGATGATTATTATTGGAGCCTATTTTCTTTTCGAGGGACTTTATAAGGCGAAACCTTTTCTGATCCCGTTGTCCATAGCCGTTTTGCTGGCAATGGTTATGGTTCCGGTGGCCCGTAAATTTGAAAGTTGGGGTGTCTCCAAAGGCTGGGCTGTTTTGTTTTCCGACCTGATCATCCTGGCTTTTTGTGTGCTGATTATTTATGTAGTGGGTATTCAGGTCAAACAGATTGCCGACGACTGGCCGCAGTATGAAAAAAAACTTCAGCCAAAAATAGAACAGGTGCAGCAGTTCGTTTCAGAAAAAACTGGGATGGGCATGGATGAGATCAAGGAAAAACTGAAAGGGGTGAAAAGCAGCGGTGAAGCGAAGGGCGGGGGAGGCATCGGAATTTATGTGAAACAGTTTTTTTCGTTCGGCGGTAATTTTTTATTGGTTTTCGTCTACATCTTCTTTTTAATGTATTACCGGCAGAAGTTTAAGAAGTCAATTTTGGGATTTGTTCCGAAGGAAAAGAGGGCCACCGCACGTAAAATTATAGACGAAGCAAGCAAGGTGAGCCAGCATTATCTTTTTGGACGTTTTATCTTGATTGTGATTCTGGCTGTCTTGTATGCGGTTGGGCTGATGATTGTTGGTATAAAACAGGCGGTTCTTATATCGCTGATAGCAGCCATGTTGAGTTTAATTCCTTACATCGGCAATATCGTTGGTTATGGCATCGCCCTGATAATGGGAGCTTTGACTTCGGATGGGATCGGTTCCATTGTCGGAGTTTCTATCGTTTTTGGGGTTGCACAGTTTGTTGAAAGTTATATTCTCGAACCTTATATTGTTGGCGACAAAGTGGACCTGAACCCGACCTTGACCATTGTGGGAGTGGTGGTGCTGGGGACCGTCTGGGGAGTCGCCGGAATGGTGATCGCTATTCCCGTGCTGGGGATTGTCAAGGTAATTGCCGACCATGTTCCGGTGCTTAATCCGGTGGGATACGCATTGGGTAACGAAGATATTTCAACCGACGCGCGCTGGGTGGAAAAGCTGAAAGATTGGGTTTCACGCAAAAAAAACCATAAATCCTGAAATACGATGAAGTGCTGAGTGCCGGATCATTATAAACCTGTTGCTTTCCACAACGAGGTGTGGCTAAAAATACGCATTTGTGTTTTTGCGTCGGAATAACAGCCGGTGGGTCATTCCGCCGGGTTAAAATCTTATCTCAGTCATTATTACATCGTTTTAAACCTTCAGTTTACCCGTGATAACCACACTGGCAGCAACTTTTTTGACGGCACCCTTTCTGCCGTTATTTAGCTGTTCCTGTTTACAGCGACCTTTTTCTCCATGTTTTGGCACAAAATTTCCAAACACTTCAGATAAGAAATTTAAAAAAAGATCAGTACCGGCTGTGAAAAGATTTTGCGAAATCGGGAAAGACCGGGCAATCTTAAATCATTTATAAACAAATAATTCAGGAAATTATGAAAACGATTATGGTTATATTATTGGTGGGTTCATTGTTCACCATTGACAAGATGAACCACCTTGAAAATCCGGGACAGCAGGAAAAATGGGACGAAGCGAAAGAGCAGGAATTTATTGAAGAAGCTGCCAGCGGCGGGCGGATGGAAATGCTTTTGGGCAACCTGGTGAAGGAGAAAGTGAAAAATGACGAAGTGCGTGTTTTTGCTGAAATGATGGTGCAGGACCACGCAAAGGCGAACGCCGGTTTAAACTCGGCTATTCAGGAGGCTGGCGCTGCTACCGGGCGCGGGCTGCTTGACAAACATCAGAAAAAGATAGATGAAATTTCGGAGGCGTCAGCCGATAACCTGGACAAAAAGTACATGGATATGATGGTTGAGGATCACGAAGAAGATGTGAAAAAATTTAAAGAGGCGAGCGAAAAAGTATCGGACGAACGTCTGAGAATGTGGGTTACCAGCACTTTACCGGTGCTTGAAATGCACCTTCAGGAAGCAAAAAAGATCAGAGAATCACTCAAATAGGATATTTTCAGGTAAAGTTTGTCGTTAATGCAGGCTGTCAAAGGTAAAAGCGGTTTTCGGGATTCAGCAGAAATTCGATTTGCTTTAATCTTTGGCAGCCTTCTTTTGTCAGGGTTTGTTTTTTGGCGGAAAAAACTTTCTTCCGGCAAACTGCCCGGCAAAAAAAGCCACCACCAAAATGGGATAAGTATAAAGTTCGAAGCCAATCTCGCTGTAAATTCTAAGTATAACAACGATAGGAACCGGAATGTGGATGTAAAGCCACCACATCAGCGAAAACTTTTTATGCCTGGCGCGCAACGCACCAAAAGGTAAGTTGACGATAAAAACCAGCAGGGCAACAAGGAGTACTTTCATTTTCAGAAGTGAATTTTCGAAACAAAGCTAACAAAATTGCAAAACTGCAAATTCGAAGATAGTGTTTCAATGGGGAAATTGCGTTTAAACTTTAAGATGATATCTTTTCTACAACGATTACTACTACTGTAAAACAAGGATGAAGTTTGAGAAGCGCCGTCAGGCGCCAATATATGGGTAGAAAATCCAGTTTCAGATATTATCCTGTCCCGTACGGGACAGAATATAATGACATAGTGGACGATGTTAGCCATATCAGATTCCTACGGAACCACCGGCAACATCGTAAAACCTGGTATGGTCATACACCCCGGTATTTCAAAAGCGATTTTCCCTGACTGTTTCAAGTTGCAGGTTTCAAGGTTCAATATACCGATAATCAATGACGAATAACTCTCTTAATTCCACAGCACCAGTTCTTTTGTTTTTTCGAATTGCTTGCTTTTGCACCG
>OBJA01001641.1_pt1 | contig 14714 bp, 12 predicted proteins | sample 1519751 | NCBI WGS metagenome assembly OBJA01 (sample SAMEA3881238, study PRJEB22517) | soil metagenome | biome: lake sediment; feature: soda lake sediment; material: sediment, water from around vicinity | place: India | collected 2013-12-23 | depth 3 m | reverse complement strand
GCCCCCCAGGCGTTACCTGGCACCCTGCCCTGTGGAGCCCGGACTTTCCTCCATGGCTTGCGCCACAGCGACTGTCTGGCCGACTCCAGCACCCATTATCCGCCCATTGAAGCAGGATTGCACTGTTCCCTGTAGGAGCGGCCTCTGGCCGCGAAGGGGTTAAAGGAAACCGACCTAAAAGGGGATAGATTTATTTTCCTCGGACCTAACCGAGCCCAAATAAATCTGTCCCCTTAGAAAGAGACGCTAGCCGCGCAGGGCCCGGTAATGGGCCAGCAGGCCGCGGGTGGAGACGTCGTGGCCCTCGCCCGGCGCACCGGACTCCAGCTCCCGCAACAGGGTACCGGCCAGCTGCTTGCCCAGCTCCACGCCCCACTGGTCGAAGGAATTGAGCTCCCAGATCACCCCCTGTACGAAGATCTTGTGTTCGTACAGGGCGATGAGCACCCCGAGGGTTTCCGGATCCAGGCGCCGGTAGAGCATGGCGTTGCTGGGCCGGTTGCCGGGAAAGACCTTGTGGGGCAGCAGGGCCTCCAGGGCCGCGCCGCCCAGCCCCTGGGCCTCCAGCTCGACCCGCACGGCCGCCTCCGGCTTGCCCTGCAGCAGGGCCTCGGGCTGGGCCAGGACATTGGCCAGCAGGATGCGCTGGTGTTCCTCGTGGGCATGGGGCGCCTCCACGGCGGCGAGGAAGTCCGCCGGGATGAGCTGCGTGCCCTGGTGGATGAGCTGGTAGAAGGCATGCTGGCCGTTGGTGCCCGGCTCGCCCCAGATCACCGGCCCGGTGGCGTAGTCCACCGGCCGGCCGTCGCGGGTGACGGCCTTGCCGTTGCTCTCCATATCCGCCTGCTGCAGGTAGGCGGGCAGGCGCGCCAGGTGCTGGTCGTAGGGCAGGATGGCGTGGGTCGCGGCGCCGAAAAAATTGCGGTACCAGACGCCGAGCAGGGCCAGCACAACCGGCAGGTTCTGTTCCAGCGGCGTGGTGCGGAAATGCTCGTCCATGGCATGGGCGCCGGCCAGCAGCGCCTCGAAGCCGTCCATGCCGATGTAGAGGGCGATGGACAGGCCGATGGCCGACCACAGCGAGTAGCGTCCGCCTACCCAGCCCCAGAACTCGAACATGTTGGCGGTGTCGATGCCGAAGGCGCGCACCGCCCCGGCATTGGTGGACACGGCCACGAAGTGGCGCGCCACCGCGGCCTCGTCGCCGGCCCGCGCCAGCAGCCAGGCGCGCGCAGCCCGGGCATTGGCGAGGGTCTCCTGGGTGGTGAAGGTCTTGGAGGCGACGATGAACAGGGTGGTCTCGGGGTCCAGCAGCTCCAGGGTGTCACTGATCTGGCTGCCGTCCACATTGGAGACGAAGTGGGCGCGCAGCCGACCGCCATAGGGCCGCAGGGCGGTGCAGACCATCTGCGGGCCCAGGTCGGAACCGCCGATACCGATGTTCACCACGTCGGTGATGGGCCGGCCGCTGTAGCCGCGCCACTGGCCGCCGCGCACGGCATCGCTGAAGGTGCGCATCCGCGCCAGCACCGCGTTCACCTCTGGCATGACGTCCGTGCCGTCGGCCTCGATCGGACGGTTGGCACGGTTGCGAAGGGCCACGTGCAGCACGGCGCGGCCTTCGGTGTTGTTAATGGCCTCGCCGGCGAACATGCGCTCGATCCAGCGGGGCAGCTGCTGCTCGCGGGCGAGGTCCATGAGCAGCCCCATGGTCTCCTCGGTGATGCGGTTCTTGGAATAGTCCAGCAACAGCTCGCCGAAGCGCAGGGAAAACTTGTGGAAGCGACCGGGATCACGCGCAAACCAGTCGCGCATCTGTTCACCCTCGATGGCCTGGTAATGTCGCTGTAATTCCGCCCAGGCTCGGGTCTCGGTCAATGCCATGCCGTTCAGTCCTCTTCCAAGAGATTGCGCCATTGCTGGTCATCGCGGAGGAACAGGCGACTGGCCTCCTCCGGTCCCCAACTGCCGGCGGGATAGCTATGGATATAATCGCGCTCGGTGGACCATTCCTTGAGGATCGGGTCCACCACCCGCCAGGCCCAGTCCACCTCGTCGTAGCGCAGAAACAGCGAATGATCACCCTCGATCACGTCCAGCAGCAGGGCTTCGTAGGCATCCAGCTGTGCCTGCCCCACCGCACAATAGCTGGCATCCAGGCGCGTGGTCTCGGCGCGCATCTCCAGGCCCTGCTGCTTCACCTGCAGTTCCAGGCGCAGACATTCATTGGGCTGGATGTTCATCAGCAGCCAGTTGGGCCGCAGGCGCTCGATATGGGTCTCCCGGAACAGCTGCTGGGGCGGATGCTTGAAGCGGATGGCGATCATGGAGTTGTCACGCGCCATGCGCTTGCCGGTGCGGATGAAGAAGGGCACGTTGCGCCAGCGCCAGTTGTCGATGTGCAGTTTGAGGGCGGCATAGGTCTCCGTGACGCTGCCCACCGGCACCCCGGCCTCCTGCGCATAGCCCGGCACCGGCTCGCCGTTCACACGTCCGGCGCCATACTGGGCCCGGAAGGCATGGGCGCTGACGGCGTTGCGGGGAATGGGGCGGATGGAACGCAGCACCTTCACCTTCTCGTCACGCAGGGATTCCGCGTCCAGGGAGGCGGGCGGCTCCATGGCCACCAGGGTGAGCATCTGCAGCAGGTGACTCTGGATCATGTCGCGCAACGCCCCTGCCCCGTCGTAGTAACCGGCACGCCCCTCGGTGCCGCGCGCCTCGGAATGGGTGATCTGCACGTGATCGATGTAGTTGCGGTTCCACAGTGGTTCCAGCATCAGGTTGGCGAAGCGGAACACCAGGATGTTCTGCACCGTACCCTTGCCGAGGTAATGATCGATGCGAAAGATCTGCTGCTCGGAAAAATCCCGGCCCAGGCGCTGGTTCAGGCGCGCGGCGCTCTCCAGGTCGTAGCCGAAGGGCTTCTCCACCACCACCCGGCGCCAGCCGCCCTCCTCCCGGTTCAGGCCCACGGCCCCGAGCTGGCGACTGACCTGGCCGAACTCGGCCGGCGCGACGGCCATGTAGAACACCAGGTTCGAGGACAGCCCGGGGGTCTGGAGCAGATAGTCGCGCAGGGCCGGGTACACGCCATCGTCCCGCAGGTCACCCCGGAAGAAGCGCTGGCGCGCCAGGAAGCGGTCCAGCAGCGCGGGCTCGGTGTGTCTCTCGGCCAGCGCCCGTTCCACCTCGCCGCGCCAGTGTTCATCGTCCCAGTCGCGGCGCCCGAAGCCGACGATGTGCAGCCCGTCGGGCAGGCGCCCCGCCGCCTCCAGCTGGTACAGGGCCGGCAGCAGCTTGCCCAGGGCCAGGTTGCCGGTGGCGCCGAAGATGACGAAGGTGCAGGGGTCATTCATCCTGAAAACTCATGTCAGCCACGGAAGGTCACGGAAATACAATCTCCTCGAGAGGCCTCGACGCAGCACCTGGAGGGTGAGGCGGGTTTTTGCGTCAAGCATGGATCTTGTCCGTGTTATTCCGTGTGATTCCGTGGCGAATACAGTTTCTTGGTGCATGGTGCATCAGTCCTTGCCCACGGCATGGCCGCCGAAGGCGCGGCGCATCACCGCCAGCAGGCGATTGCCGTAATCGGCCTTGCCCTGGCTGTCGAAGCGGCTGGCCAGGGCCAGGCTGATCACCGGCGCCGGGATGCCCTGCTCCACGGACTCCAGCACCGTCCAGCGCCCCTCGCCGGAATCGGCCACCACCGGCGCGATGTCGGCCAGGCCCTGGTCCTCGGCCAGGGCCTCGGCGGTGAGGTCCAGCAGCCAGCTGCGCACCACGGAGCCGTGGCGCCAGAGCTCGGTGACCTGCGCCAGATCGAGATCGAATTCCTGCTTGCCCTTGAGCAGCGCGAGGCCCTCGGCCAGGGCCTGCATCATGCCGTACTCGATGCCGTTGTGGATCATCTTGGTGAAATGGCCGGCACCCACCGGCCCCACGTGGGCCCAACCCTGATCGGGCGCAGGGGCCAGCACCTCCAGGGCCGGCTGCACCAGGCGCAGGGCCCGCTCACTGCCCCCCACCATCAGGCAGTAGCCCTTGTCCAGGCCCCAGATCCCGCCCGAGGTGCCGGCGTCCATGAACAGCAGGTCGTGATTGGCGAGCAGTGCACCGCGCCGCACGCTGTCGGGGTAATGGGCGTTGCCGCCGTCGATGACCAGGTCGCCGGGATCGAGCAGCGGGATGAGATCCTGCAGATGCGCCTCGGTGACCTCGCCCGCCGGCAACATCAGCCACAGCACCCGCGGGGCCTCGAGCTGCGACACCAGCTGCGCCAGGGAGGCGGCCGGCAACAGGCCGGTCTCGCGCGCCAGCTCCTTGACCACCTCCTGGTTGCGGTTGTAACCCACCACCTCGATGCCGCCGCGCCGCAGGCGCCGGGCCATGTTGGCGCCCATGCGCCCCAGGCCGATCATTGCCATTCGCATCTGTCCGTCCTCCTGTCGTTCACCGCCTGCAATCCATGTGCCCAAGTCTAGGGGAAATGCGGTATAAATACCCACAATAGCCTGTCGACCTGGAACTGAATCTGTGCGCCGGTGTGTGAGCGGCCAGTTCCCGCGCACGACCCTTGCCTGGAACCCGGCCATGAAGATCCTGTTTGCCAGCAGCGAGGTCTACCCGCTGATCAAGACCGGCGGCCTTGCCGATGTCTCCGGCAGCCTGCCGCGGGCCATCCGCAACCTGCGCCATGACATTCGCGTGGTGCTGCCCGCCTACCGCGGCGTGGCAGCACGAGCCGGCAAGACCAAGGTGCTGGCCAGCCTCGGGCTGGAGGGCGCACCCGGGGAGATCCGTATCCTGCAGGGGCGCCTGCCCGGCACCAACGTGCCTCTCTACCTGGTGGACTGCCCGCCCCTGTTCGACCGTGACGGGGGTCCCTACAGTGCACCGGAAGGGGGCGACTGGCCCGACAATGCCCTGCGCTTTGCCCTGTTCGCGCGCGCCGTCTGCAGCCTGGCCCTGGACCGGGCGGGCCTCGACTGGACACCGGAACTGCTGCATGCCAACGACTGGCAGACCGGGCTGGTGCCGGCCCTGCTGAGCCTGCAGGCACGGCGCCCGGCCACCCTGTTCACCATCCACAACCTCGCCTACCAGGGCCAGTTCCCCGCCACCACCCTGGACGAACTGAAACTGCCGCCGGACTGGTGGTCCCTGGACGGCCTGGAATTCTACGACCAGTTGTCCTTCATCAAGGGTGGCCTGGTATTCGCCGACTGGATCAGCACCGTGAGCCCCACCTATGCGCGGGAGATCCAGACCCCGGAGTACGGCTGTGGCCTGGAGGGACTGCTGAGCGCGCGCGCCGACCGGCTGAGCGGCATCCTCAACGGCATCGACTACCGGGACTGGAGCCCCTGCAACGATCCCCACCTGGCACGCCCCTATTCGGTGCGGAGCCAGGGTGGCAAGGCGGACAACAAGCGCGCCCTGCAGGAGGACTTCGACCTGCCGCCCCGCGACGTGCCGCTGCTGGGCCATGTGGGCCGGCTGGTGGAACAGAAGGGCATCGACCTGCTGCTGGACATCCTGCCGGAACTGCTGGCACGGGACCTCCAGCTGGTGATCCTGGGCAGCGGCCATGCCGAACTGGAACAGGCCCTGCTGGACCTCCAGTCCGCCCATCCCCGCCAGGTGGGGGTACGTATCGGCTACAGCGAACCCCTGGCCCATCGCCTGGAGGCGGGTGCCGACCTGTTCCTCATGCCCTCGCGCTTCGAACCCTGCGGCCTGAACCAGCTCTACAGCCTGCGCTACGGCACCGTGCCCATCGTGCGCCGCACCGGCGGCCTGGCCGACTCGGTGGTGGACGCCAGCCCGGAGCACCTGGCGGACGGCAGCGCCACCGGCTTCCAGTTCGATGCCGCCGAGGCCCCGGACCTGCTGGCGGCCATCGAGCGCGCCCTGGCGCTCTATGATCGACCAGAGGCCTGGCGCCGGCTGATGACCCGGGGTATGCAGCAGGATTTCAGCTGGACCCGCAGTGCGCACCGCTACCTGGAGCTGTACCAGCAACTGGTGGCGGCGCGGCAGGGATGATGCCACCGGGCCTGGCCCGGGCCGACAACCCAGCCCCGGCCATTCGCGGCTTGCGCCGCTCCTACGGGTGGGTTGCAGGGGGGGTGGTGGGAGGTAGGAGCGGCGCAAGCCGCGATACCCGAACGGCCCTCCTCCGGACCTTCGAGGCCGCCAAGCAGGGCCACGCGGGCAGCATCCGCCTAGCCGCCCCGCCAGAGGCAGCGGCACCCCTGTAACCACTTCATTCAAAATAATTTTCCTCTCCAAAACCCATTCCTCCCGCAAGCAGGTATAATGGGCGGCTTCGCGTAACCGGTGGCCGCGCACAGCGCTGGCCTTTTTTATGCCAATGCCCATGAACCCGAAAATCGCCGCCCCCCCCGCCGACAAGGAACTGCGCTCCAGGGTACGCCTGTTCGGCAACCTGCTCGGCCAGGTGCTGCGCGAGCAGGCCGGCACCCCGGTATTCAATGCCGTCGAGACCCTGCGCAAGGGCTATATCCGCCTGCGCAAGTCCGAGGATGCCACGCTGCGCAAGCGCCTGGCCTGGCTGATCGACAGTCTCGACGCCGACACCCTGACCCACGTGGTGCGCGCCTTCAGCATCTATTTCAGCCTGGTGAACATCGCCGAGGAGGCCCACCAGCACCGCCTGCGTCGCCGCCAGGTGCGGGCCGGCGGCCCCCTGTGGGTGGGTTCCTTCGACCACACCCTGCGCGACTTCGCCGCGCGCGGCATGACCGGCCCGCAGTTGCAGGCTCTGCTCGACCAGTGCTGCTACATACCGGTATTCACGGCCCACCCCACCGAATCCAAGCGTCGTGCCGTCATGCATGCCCTGCGCCGTATCTTCATGACCGCGGAGCAGCTCAATGATCTGCGCCTGAGCAAGACCGAGCGCGATGACATCCACGCCGAGCTGCTGGCGCACATCCAGGTCCTGTGGAAGACCGACGAGGTGCGGGTACGCAAGCCCAAGGTGGACGACGAGATCCGCAACGGGCTGTTCTATTTCCACGAAAGCCTGTTCACCGCCGTGCCCGCCACCTACCGGTTCATGGAACGGGCGGTGCGCAGGATCTACGGCGCGGACCACATCAAGGTGCCGAGCATGCTGCAGTTCGGCTCCTGGATCGGCGGCGACCGCGACGGCAATCCCTTCGTCAAGCCCGAGACCACGGAACTGGCCATCCGCCTGCATATGCGCGAGGTGCTGCGCGAATACATCCAGCAGGTGGAGTCCCTGCGCAGCCTGCTCACCCACTCCATCCGCCTGTGCCAGCCCAACGACCCGCTGATCCGCAGCCTGGAAGCGGATGGCCAGCGTTTCGGCCTGCGCCTGGGCGACGACCCGGCACGCTTCGCCAACGAACCCTACCGGCGCAAGCTCTACATCATGCGTCACCGCCTGCGCCAGAACCTCTACCATGTCGCCGCTTTGGTGGAACAGCCCGAGACCGCCAGCCAGGAACGCCATCCCGATGCCTATGGCTCCGAGGACGAGTTCCTCCAGGACCTGTACCTGATCCGCGATTCCCTCATCGCCCACGGCGATGCCAACGTGGCCGCGCGCGAATTGCAGGACCTCATCCGCCTGGCGGAGACCTTCGGCTTCTACCTGGTGCAGCTGGATGTGCGCCAGGAATCCACCCGCCATACCGACGCCGTGGCCGAACTGTGCCGCGCCCTGCCGGGCAGCCCCGACTACCGGGCCCTGGACGAGGTCGGACGCATGGAACTGCTGGCGCGCACCCTTGAACAGGGGCAGCGCCCGGACCTGGAGCGCGCCGACCTGGGCGAGGAAACCCGCGAGACCCTGGCGGTGTTCGACACCATGCGCCGCATGCGCGGCGAGAGCAGCCCCAGGGCCTTCGGCAACTACGTCATCTCCATGACCCACACCGCCAGCCATATCATGGAAGTGATGTGGCTGGCCCATTGCGCCGGCCTCGCGGGCCATGGCGCGGACGGCTGGTTCTGCAACATCCGCATCAGCCCGCTGTTCGAGACCATCGAGGACCTGTCCCACGTGGACGACGTGCTGCCGCGCCTGCTCGACGACCCGGTATACAAGGCACTGCTGGCGGCCTCGGGCAATCTGCAGGAAGTCATGCTGGGCTATTCGGATTCCTGCAAGGACGGCGGCATCGTGGCCGCCTCCTGGAACCTCTACGAGGCGCAGAAGAAGATCACCGCCATCGCCACCGAGCGCGGCGTGAAATGCCGCCTGTTCCACGGCCGCGGCGGCACCCTGGGACGCGGCGGCGGCCCCACCCACGAGGCCATCCTGGCCCAGCCCACGGGCACGGTGCACGGCCAGATCAAGTTCACCGAGCAGGGCGAGGTGCTGTCCAACAAGTACAGCAACCACGAGACCGCGGTCTACGAACTGACCCTGGGCCTGACCGGCCTGATCAAGGCCAGCCGCGGCCTGGTGCAGGAGCCGGACCCGCGCACAGCGGAGCCGGAGATCATGAAGGACCTGGCCCGCTATGGCGAGGACTGCTACCGCGACCTCATCGACCGCACCCCGGGGCTGCTGGATTATTTCTACGAGGCCACCCCGGTCAACGAGATCGCGCTGCTGAACATCGGCTCACGCCCCAGCCACCGCAAGAAGGACCGCTCCAAGGCCTCCATCCGCGCCATCCCCTGGGTGTTCGGCTGGGCCCAGGGCCGCCACACCCTGCCCGCCTGGTACGGCATCGGCACGGCCCTGGAACGCTGGCAGGAAGGCGACCCGGCCCGACTGGAGAAGCTGCGCGCGATGTACCGCGACTGGCCCTTCTTCCGTGCCCTGCTCAGCAACACCCAGATGTCGCTGTCCAAGGCGGAGATGAAGATCGCCGCCACCTATACCCAGCTGGCGCAGAACCAGGATCAGGCCCAGGCCATCTTCCGCACCATCGAGCAGGAATACCGGCGCACCCTGGAACAGGTCAAGCAGGTGGCACAGATCGAGGGACTGCTGGAGGAAAACCCGGTACTGGCGGTATCGCTGCAGCGCCGCGACCCCTACCTCGACCCCCTCAACCACATCCAGTACACCCTGCTGCAGCGGGTGCGAGACCCGGCCCTGGAGGATGAGCAGCGCGAGCAGTGGCTGGACCCGTTGCTGCGCTCCATCAACGGCATCGCCGGCGGGATGCGCAATACGGGTTAGGCCACCTGCAGGGGAATCCCGTCGCCCATGCCCTTGATGCGGTTGCGTTCGTCCAGGTAGACCAGGGTCGGCTTGAACAGCGCCGCCTCCTGCTCGCTGAACATGGCATAGGTGCAGATGATGACACGGTCACCGGGGGAGGCCTTGTGGGCCGCGGCGCCGTTCAGGGAGATGATGCCCGAGCCGGCCTCGGCCCGGATGGCATAGGTGGTGAAACGCTCGCCGTTGGCGAGGTTGTAGATCTGGATCTGCTCGAACTCCCGGATGCGGGCCGCGTCCAGCAGGCGCACGTCGATGGCACAGGAGCCCTCGTACTCGAGCTCACAATGGGTGACTCGGGCCTGGTGGAGCTTGCTCTTGAGGAGGGTTACCTGCATGGATCGGGGACCTGACTTCGTAAAGGAGGGTAATTATCCAGAAAATGGCCGACCACGGCCAGCCCGGCAGAAATTTGACCACGAATCGGGCGGTTGATTCCCTGAAAACCTGCGGTTCTGACGGGGGTGTCAGGGGCTTGTCGGACTGAAGTCCGACCTACAGTCCGACCTACAGTCCGACCTACAGTCCGACCTACAGCCCAACCTGGGGGCTCCATGCGCGGCTCCAGTGCATGTAGGTCGGGCTTCAGCCCGACAGGGGATCAACCACCAGGTTGTCGATCAGCCGCGTCTTGCCCAGCCGCGCCGCCGCCAGCACCACCAGGGGCCGCCCCTCCGCCGGGGCCTCCAGGCTGTCAGCGTCCAGCACCTCCACGTATTCGGGGCTGAAGCCCGCCGCGGCCAGCACCTCCATGGCCTCCCGGCCCAGGGCGGCGAAATCCCCCTCCCCGGCGCGGATCCTCCCGGCCAGCTGTTGCAGCGCCTGGTACAGGCGCGGGGCCTGTTTCCGCTCCGCCGCGTCCAGGTACTGGTTGCGCGAACTCATGGCCAGGCCATCGGGTTCGCGCACCGTGTCCACCGCCTCGATGTCGATGGGCCAGTCCAGGTCCGCCACCATGCGACGGATGACGACCAGCTGCTGGTAGTCCTTGCGGCCGAACAGGGCGGTGTGCGGCTGCACCATGTTGAACAGCTTGGCCACCACCGTGGCCACGCCCTCGAAGTGGCCGGGGCGGAAGGCACCGCACAGGCGTTCTCCCAGCCCCGGCACCTGCACCCGGGTCGCCAGTTCCAGCCCGTGCGGGTACATCTCCTCGACCCCGGGCACGAAGAACAGGTCCACGCCCAGGTTGTCCAGGGCCTTGCGGTCGGCCTCCAGGGTGCGGGGATAGCGATCCAGGTCCTCGTTCGGGCCGAACTGCAGGGGGTTGACGAAGGCGCTCACCACCACCCGCTCGGCCAGCTCGCGGGCGCGCTCCACCAGGCGCAGGTGGCCGGCATGCAGGTTGCCCATGGTGGGCACGAAGGCGATGCGCTGGTTGCCCCGGCGCCAGAACTGGACACGGGCCCGCAGCATGTCGACGGTGGTCGCGGTTTCCAAGATGATCGGTTCCTAGCTCGATTGGATGAAAAAAAATGGTTGACCACGGAAGCACACGGAATGACACGGAAAAAAGATCATGAATGAGGATGCCCCACCATTGTGACGGACCTGCGCCCATGCCTGTCGTGGCAATCACACCCTTTCCGTGTAATTCCGTGTGCTTCCGTGGCCATACGGGTTTCCCGGGTCAATAACCGTGCTCCGGCCCGGGGAAGATACCTTCCTTGACCTCACGCACATAGGCACGCACGGCCTCCGCCACGCTGCCCCGGCCGGCCAGGAAATCCTTCACGAAGCGCGGCCGCCGGCCGGACGACACCCCGAGCAGGTCGTGCAGCACCAGCACCTGACCATCGCAGTCCACCCCGGCGCCGATGCCGATCACCGGGATGCGCAGCGCGCGGCTCAGCTCCGCGCCCAGCGTCGCCGGCACGCACTCCAGCACCAGCATGGCCGCGCCGGCCTCCTGCAGGGCCAGGGCATCGGCACGGATGGTGGCCGCACCCTCCGTATCGCGACCCTGCACCCGGTAGCCATCGGGGCTTTCCACCGACTGGGGCAGCAGGCCGAGATGGCCGCACACCCCGATACCGGCACCGGTGATCCGCCGCACCTGCTCCAGCACGGCCGCGCCACCCTCCAGCTTCACCAGCTGCGCCCCGCCCTCGGCCACCAGGCGGCGGGCGCTGGCCAGGGCCTGTTCCGGTGTGTCGTAGCTGTGCCAGGGCATGTCCACCACCCGCAGCGCCTGCTGGCAACCGCGCGCCACGGCGGCGGCATGGTAGATCATATGCTCCAGGGTCACCGGCCGCGTGGAGTCATGACCCTGCAGCACCATGCCCAGCGAATCTCCCACCAGCACCAGCTCCACGCCCGCAGCCTCCAGCAGGCGGGCAAAGGAGGCATCGTAGGCCGTCAGGCAGGCGATCTTCTCGCCGTTCTGTTTCAGGGCCAGCAGGGTATCGGGCGTGATGGCTGCGGGATCGGACTGGGACATGTCGAGGGCCTGAAATCATGGGGCATGGGGCGCGCCGTCCCCTGTAGGAGCCCGTCATTTTACAGGGAAAGCGGGGCCGGGTTGAAATACTGCCGGCCGCTGCGGGTCTCGGTGATACGCCCCAGCAGGGCCTGGTAGTCCGCGTCGCGGCTCACCAGGTCGATCACCGCCGCGTTGACGATCAGCAGCGGCGCGGCGTCATAGTAATAGAAAAAGCGCGTGTAGGCATCGGACAGGCGCTGCAGGTAGCCGGCATCGATGCCCGTCTCGTAGGGCCGGCCACGCTGGGCGATACGGCGCAGCAGCACCTCCACCGGGGCCTGCAGGTAGATCACCAGGTCCGGCTTGGGCATGTCCAGGGTCAGGTGGCTGTACACCTGTTCATAGAGCCGGAACTCCTCGTCGTCCAGGGTGAGCTGGGCGAACAGGCGGTCCTTGTCCATGAGGTAGTCGCTCACCCGCACCGGCTCGAACATGTCCCCCTGGCGCAGTGCCTGCATCTGCTGGGCGCGCTGCATAAGGAAGAACAGCTGGGTCTGGAAGGCGCCCTGGCGCGGGTCGCGGTAGAAGCGCTTCAGGAAGGGATTCTCGTCGGCCCCCTCCAGCAGCAGCTCACTGCCGAAGGTCTCCGCCAGACGCCGCGCCAGGGTGGTCTTGCCCACGCCGATGGGACCCTCCACGACGATGAAACCGGGGTTGCGCGGGCTCATGACGGGAGTACCGGTTTTGTCGGGCTGAAGCCCGACCTACAAAGCCCACAGGCGATCCCGCCGCCCTGTAGGTCGGGCTTCAGCCCGACAACCCCCGCCCGGGGACCCATGCCAGCGACGCCCCCACGGATCACCATTACCTCCGGCTTGCATGCCTTCATGGCAAGGGCATCTCCAGGCGCTGCAGCCCAGTGTCCGGACAGCGCGCCAGCAGTGCCGCCAGGGGCCCTTGGCCCGGCACTACCAGGTCCGGCGGCGCGATCTCCGCCAGGGGATAGAGCACGAAATTGCGCTCCGGCAGACCGTAGTGCGGCACCCGCAGGTGCGCGCTGTCGATGCACTGGTCCCCGTAGAGCAGCAGGTCGAGGTCCAGGGTGCGCGGCCCCCAGCGTTCGCCGTTGCGCACGCGATGGTGGAACTCCTCGATGCCCTGCAACAACAGCAGCAGGCCATCGGCATCCAGCCATGTGTCCAGCGCGGCCACGGCGTTCAGGTAATCGGGTTGCCCGGCGGGGCCCATGGGGGCGCTGCGGTACAGCCCCGACACCCGCACCAGCTGAACCCGTTCCAGGCCATCCAGTTCGCGCAGCGCCTGGCGGATCTGGGCCTGGGGGTCATCGAGGTTGCTGCCGAGCCCCACATAGGCCCGGACCATCGCGTGCGTCACTGCTGGCCGTCTCCCGTCGCGCCACGGGGCTTGCGGCTGCGCCGCCGGCGGCGCTTCTTGGCGGGGGCCGCCGGGGCCGCCGCCCTGGCCTGCTCGTCGGGGTTCAGGGCCTGGAACTCGGTCCACCACCGGCCCAGTTCCTCCGCGGCCTCGCCGGCGGCACAGCGCAGCAGCAGGAAATCATAGGCGGCGCGGAAGCGCGGGTGGCCCAGCAGGCGCAGCGGCCGCTTGCCCTGGCGCTGTTCCAGCCGCACCTGCAGGTTCCAGATCTCGCGCATGGGCAGGGTGAAGCGCTTGGGTATGGAGAGGTGCTGCGCCTGCCGGCTGACGATCTCGTTGCCCGCCACCTGGATGGCCTCCAGGGGCGGCAGGCCCTCGGCCTGCAAGGCCTCGAAGCGCTGGCGCATGGGCTCCCACAGCAGGGCCGCGAACAGGAAGGCCGGCGTGACCGGCTTGTCCTCGGCGATGCGGGCGTCGGTGTTTTCCAGGGCGCGGGTCACCAGGGTCAGCGGGAAATGCTCCAGCTCCTGCTCCAGGGCCTTCTCCGTCAGGGGGAACAGCGGGGCGAACAGGCCGTAATGGCGCAGCTTCTCGAAGGATTGGAGGCCGGTGCCGCCGAGGAACAGCTTGAGCACCTCCTCGTACAGACGCGCCGGGGGAATCTCCTCCAGCAGGGGCGCCAGCTCGAGCATCTTCGCCTCGCAGCGTTCCTCGATACGGAAACCGAGCTTGGCCGCGAAGCGCACCGCGCGCAGCATGCGCACCGCGTCCTCGCGAAAGCGCTGCTCGGGATCGCCGATCAGACGCAGCAGGCCGGCCTTGAGGTCCGCCATGCCGCCGGTGTAATCCACCACCGAGAAATCCTCGATGTTGTAGTACAGGGCGTTGACGGTGAAGTCGCGGCGCCAGGCATCGTCTTCGATGGTGCCGTAGACATTGTCGCGCAGCAGGCGACCCTCGTCGGTCTGCAGGGCAACCCCCTCGTCTTCCTCCTCATGGAAGGCGCGGAAGGTGGCCACCTCGATCACCTCGCGGCCGAACACCACGTGGGCGAGGCGGAAGCGCCGGCCGATGAGCCGGCAGTTGCGGAACAACTGGCGGATCTCCTCGGGATGGGCGTCGGTGGCGACGTCGAAGTCCTTGGGCTCGCGCCCCAGCAGCAGGTCGCGCACCCCGCCGCCCACCAGGCAGGCCTGGTAGCCGGCGTTCTTGAGGCGATAGAGCACCTTCACCGCGTTGGGGCTGATGGCATCGCGGGAGATGGTGTGCGCCGAGCGGGGGATGATGGCGGGCGCCGAGGTCCCGCCGGCGGGGCGGCCGTTATGGCTCACGGGGTTCGGCTGGCTGGCTTCATGGGAGCGGCTATCATACCACCCCCATAGGGTACGCGCCCGCGCCATGAAAGATAGCAACCTACTGTTTTTGATTATATTTAACAAGAGTCCCGACGTTCCACGACAATGCCAGCCCAGTCCCGGCCGGACATGATTATGCCACATGCACGCCGGGCGCTCAGCAAGCCGGGCACGAGGACATGCCGGCTGGCAGGCTTCCTATTCTACGGCAAGCCGGGGGGGGTTCGCAGGTACCACCGGGAGAGGCGGCGGGACCGCCCTCAGTACTGCGTCTCCGCCAGCTCGCGCATGACCTCGGTGAGCGAGGCCTCGC
>OBJA01001640.1_pt1 | contig 14720 bp, 12 predicted proteins | sample 1519751 | NCBI WGS metagenome assembly OBJA01 (sample SAMEA3881238, study PRJEB22517) | soil metagenome | biome: lake sediment; feature: soda lake sediment; material: sediment, water from around vicinity | place: India | collected 2013-12-23 | depth 3 m | reverse complement strand
GCCCTTTCACGGCGGCGACGGGGGTTCGAATCCCCCTGGGGACGCCAAAAATAAATCGCCTCTCTGCGCAAGCAGGGGGGCGTTTTATTTTGTCATTATCGGGATTCGAAGCGAAGCGAGCGCTGACTAAATGTCAGAAGAGCGGCCAGGACGGCCGCGTCAGTGAGCGCAGGGGAGCCGACGCAGGAGCCCGCAGGATGCGGGGGACGTAGTGGGCGAATCCCTCTCACGGACGCCAAAACAAAAAGCCTCATCGCGTTAGCGGTGGGACTTTTGTTTTGTTGAATTCCCGCTCACAAATGGTATTCTGCGGCGACATTGCGGCCACAGGTGAGAAAAGATGATGAAAAAACAAGAATCACAAAATGTTGAGATTTTTTCCGACGGGGCCTGTTCCGGCAATCCTGGACCCGGTGGATATGGAACCATTCTACGTTACGGGAAGCATGAGCGCGAACTTTCCGGTTACGATGAGTTGACCACCAATAACCGGATGGAGTTGATGGGGGCCATTGTTGGCCTCGAAGCGTTGAAACGCCCCTGCCGAGTCCGTTTGACCACGGATTCCCAGTATCTGGTGAAGGGGATGACAGAGTGGCTGCAGGGGTGGCAGCGCAATGGCTGGCGAAACAGCAAAAAGGAGGAAGTCGCCAATCGTGATCTCTGGGAGAGGTTGACTGCCCAGGCAAATATTCATCAGATCGAGTGGCTCTGGGTCAAAGGTCATGCCGGTCATGAGGAGAACGAGCGCTGTGATGAGCTTGCCCGGCACGAGATTGCCAGGGCACAGAAATCCACCATACAAAGTTGATAGTTAAAAAAAATGTTCTTTTTTGTAACATGACTTCCCGGATCGTCCGCAGATGTGATAGTATCCGTCGCGTGTTTGCCGTTGCGGGACGGTTCAACGACCATCAGCGCTTGTTTTTGCACCGTTAAAGTAGCGCTGATTCTGTTGTTTTTGTGGCGCAAGCCGGTACTTCTTGCCGACTTTGCTGCAAAGGTTTCCGGCAACAGGCACTATTCATCAGTCTGGTAGCAGCCATTTCCTCTGGTGGAGATACCATGTCCCTTCCTGTTTCGGCTACTGCAGCACCTCCGGTGACCCCGGCTGGAATTGAAGGATTGATTTCCTTCGTTCTTTACAGTGCTGTTTCTGTTGGTTTGATTTTGTTCCTGATGTTCCTTGCCTGGTTTCTGGGGCAACGGACGACCTCTCCCGAAAAAAACGCTCCTTACGAATCGGCCGTTGATCCTATCGGAGATGCTCGCCTGAGTGGCCCGGTGCCTTTTTATCTGGTAGCAATTTTTTTCATTATTTTTGACCTTGAAGCGATTTTCATTGTGTCCTGGGCTGTTGCCTACGATTTGCTGGGGTGGAATGGCTTTTGGCAGATATCATTCTTTATCGTCAATCTTTTTCTTGGTCTGGTCTATCTGTGGAAAATGGGTGGCCTTGACTGGGGTGTTAAGCCCGCTCGCGACCGGCGCAGGAGTTCTCAATGAGTGAAAAGCTGCCGCAGGGGGTGTTGCTCACCCGTGCCGATGATCTGATTAACTGGGGGAGAAAAAACAGTCTCTGGCCCATGTTTTTTGGTTTGTCCTGCTGCTTTGTCGAAATGATGACCAGTATGACGCCGCGCTTTGACCTCGCTCGCTTCGGTGCGGAAGTTCTGCGCGGGACACCGCGCGAGGCCGATCTGATGATCATTTCCGGGACTCCCTTTAAAAAAATGGGAGCCTCGATCCTGCGTGTCTATGAGCAGATGCCCAACCCCAAATGGGTTATTGCCATGGGTAGTTGTGCCAATTCCGGGGGGATGTATGACGTTTACAGTGTCATCCAGGGGGTCAACCAGATTCTCCCGGTAGATGTTTATATCCCCGGGTGCCCGCCACGTCCTGAGGCGTTTTTGCAGGGAATTCTGGAACTGCAGAAAAAGATTGTGGCTGAAGAACAGCCTGCCCGTAAAGTGTTTGGCCTGCCCGGAGGTAGTGAAGGAACAACAGTGCCGCCGCTGGTGGATGGCGTTACCAAAAGTCGTGATCCACGGGGGCCGGGATATGGCAACAGCCCGATCCGTGGCACTGCTCAAAAACCACCCGGATTTGCCCATAATCGCAGTAGCAACAGCTGGCGTCCGCCGCAGCCGAAACAGGTTTTCCCCGCCTCGACGGAAGCCCTGTACCGTGACGTTCAGGAACGCTTTCAAGGTGACGTCAGTATCGATCCGCTGGCAGCCGACATGCCGGTGCTTCTTTGTCCGGCTGGGCGTATCCGTGAATTGTTGACCTTCCTGAAGCACGAAGCTGTGGTCAAATATCAGCGTCTTGAAGATCTGACGGCCATCGACGAGCGCTTGCGCCGCCAGCCGCGCGACCACCAGTTTACTCTTGTCTATCATCTGCTTAATTTCAGTGACCCCGGCTATTTGCGCATCAAGGTGCCCTTGACTGGTGAGTACCCGGAGGCCCCCAGTATCACAGAAATCTGGCCGTCTGCCGGTTGGTACGAGCGCGAAGTCTTTGACATGTTCGGCATCCGCTTCACCGGTCACAAGGACCTGCGGCGCATTCTCATGCCTGATGCCTGGGTTGGGCACCCGCTGCGCAAGGAGCACCCGTCGCGGGCTACGGATATGCCCCCCTTTACCGTTGATACGGCCATGGATCTGATCCCTGTGGCAGCCGACAAGCTGGTTCCCCTGCCAGGTGCCGATGATGGCAGCATGGTCCTCAACCTGGGTCCGCACCATCCCGGTACCCACGGCGTATTGCGCGTGGTCGTGCGCATGCTGGGGGAAGAGCTGACGGATATTGATGTCGACCTGGGCTATCATCACCGTGGTGCCGAAAAAATCGGTGAGCGGCAACACTGGTCGCAGTACATTCCCTACACTGATCGTATCGATTATCTCTCCGGCGTGCAGAACAACCTGGCCTACCTGCATTCCCTCGAAACCATGCTCGGCGTAACGGTGCCGCCGCGAGCTGACTACGCTCGCGTCATGTTGTGTGAGTTGTTCCGGCTGGCCAGCCACCTGGTGTGGCTGGGGTCTTACGCTCACGATGTCGGTGCCATGACGCCGGTGTTTTATTGCTTCGATTCCCGCGAGAAAATTTTTGACATTGTTGAGATGATCACCGGCGGGCGGATGCACCCGTCCTGGTTCCGTATTGGCGGGCTGCCTCTGGACCTCCCCGAGGGGTGGAAGCAGATGGTCGACAAATTTACCCATGATTTTGACAAGCGTATCGATGAGCTTGACAGTATGCTCACCGACGGACCCGTGTTCCGGGCACGCAGTGAGGGGGTCGGCATTGTCAGCCTCGAAGAAGCCCTCGACTGGGGCTTTACCGGGCCGAATCTGCGGGCCTGTGGTTCCAAATGGGACCTGCGGCGAACCATGCCCTACAGTGCCTACAGTGACTTTGATTTTGACGTGGTCAGTTTTTCCGGCGGTGACTGTTTTGATCGTTATCGGGTACGCCTGTATGAGCTGCGGCAGTCGCTGCGGATTGTCAAACAGGCTGCCGAACGCATGCCAGCCGGTCGGTGGATGACCGATGATTATCGCTATGCCTATCCCCAGCGCGGTGACGGTCTCCATAACATTGAAAGCCTGATCCATCATTTTGTCAACGTGTCGAGCGGTCCGGTTGCTCCGGTTGGTGAGTGTTATCGGGCGACGGAGTCGAGCAAGGGTGAGTGCGGTTACTATCTGGTCAGTGATGGCGGCAGCAGTGCCTATCGTTGCCGGATTCGCACCCCGTCTTTTCCCCACATGCAGGCGTTTTCGTGGATCTGCAAGGGGAGCATGCTGGCAGATATGATTGCGGTGATGGGGTCGATTGATTTTATATTGGCGGACCTCGACCGATAACAGGTGGTAGGGGAAGGTGAAAAACGCCCGTCTGCGGCGTTATGCTGGAGGCTTCATCCTCAATGTAGCTGGCGCTACACCTGCGGTGAACCCTCGGCGCAAGCCTTGCATCCGAACATTTTTGACCTTCCCTGACGCGGGAAGTGCTAAGACGGGGAAGTCATTTTTTGGCGAGTTAGTGGTAGGGGAAGGTGAAAAACGCCCGTCTGCGGCGTTATGCTGGAGGCTTCATCCTCGATGTAGCTGCCCTACACCTGCGGTGAACCCTCGGCGCAAGCCTTGCATTCGAACATTTTTGACCTTCCCTGACGTGGGAAGAGCTAAGACGGGGATGTCGGGTTTTAATAACATTAAACCTTATTCAAGAGCGCATGCGGCACATGACAGGGCGTTATGACACCGATTGAACAACAGACCACAGGCCATCTGCTTGATCAGGAAACGCTGGATCACTTCATCCAGCATGCTGGTGAGATTGAGCATCCGCGTGAAATGATTATTGATGTGCTGCGTGCCATTCAATTGCATCATGGCTGGGTGCCTGATGATGGAGTGGAGTTGACGGCTGCGATCCTGGGGCTGACGCCGATTGAGGTCGAAGAGATTGCCACTTTTTATGACAAGATTTTCCGTCGCCCGGTCGGTCGTTATGTTATTCACCTGTGCGACTCCATTTGTTGCTGGACGCGGGGCGCGGAAGATATTGCTGCCCATCTGAAAAAGGTACTGGATATCGAATTCGGTCAGACGACAACTGATGGGCTTTTTACCTTGTTGCCGTCCTGCTGTCTGGGTTGTTGCGGGATCGCCCCGGCGGTGATGATCAGGCAACAGTTTTATGGCCCTTTGACAGCGGAAAAGGTGGATGAGCTGATTGCTTCTCTACGTAAGGAGGGGTCGGCATGAGTCAGACACCGCAACTCCTGTTCAAAAATCGGAAGCCGGGGGAGACGGTTTTTCTCAAAGAGTTCAGCGCCAATGGCGGGTATCAGGGGCTTAAAACCGCGATCGGCACCATGACTCCAGCACAGATCCGTGAACTGGTCAAGGCGTCGGCACTGCGCGGCCGTGGCGGGGCAGGCTTTCCAACCGGAGTCAAGTGGGGCTTCTTTCCGGCGGACAAGCCGGGTATCAAGTATCTGGTTTGTAACTGCGACGAAATGGAGCCGGGTACCTACAAAGATGGCGTACTCCTGCAGGCGGATCCTCATCAGTTGATCGAAGGGATGATCCTGTCGGCTTTCGCTCTACAGACCCAGGTAGGTTACATCTTTATCCGCTACGCTTACGAGCGCCAGGCGGAAAACCTGCGCCGGGCCATCGCCGAGGCAACCCAGGCCGGTTATCTGGGGAAAAACATCCTTGGTAGCGGCTTTGATTTTGAGCTTCATGTTCATGGCAGTGCCGGGCGTTATATCCTTGGAGAGGAAACGGCCCTGCTCAACGGTCTCGAAGGAATTCGGCCCAATCCGCGTCTGAAACCACCGTTCCCGGCTGTTCGAGGGTTGTTCGGACAGCCGACAACCGTCAACAACGTGGAAACTCTGGCAAATATTCCACATATTGTCACTGGTGGAGCCCAGTGGTTCAAGGATTTGGCCCTGACCCCGGACGGTTCGGGTACCAAGCTTTTTGGTCTGTCCGGGCATCTGAATTGTACAGAATGTTTCGAGTTGCCGGTTGGTGTGACCCTGCGTGAGGTGGTTGAAAAATACGGTCAGGGGGTTTGGAAGAATAAGCAGTTCAAGGCCTGTCTGCCCGGTGGGGCATCAACCCCCTATCTGACATCCGAGCATATGGATGTTGCCCTGGACTTCGCTTCGTTGGAGAAGGTCGGCAGCCGTTTCGGAACAGCGGGGGTTACTGCTTTTGATGAAGACACCTGCATGGTCGCCGTCACTCTTAATCTGATTACATTTTTTGCTCGTGAGAGCTGTGGTTGGTGTACCCCTTGTAGGGATGGATTGACCATGGTGCGCTGGTTGCTGGAAACCATCGAAACCGGCAAGGGAACCCTTGAGCATCTGGAGATGCTCAAAGACCAGTTGGTCAATATTTCCGGTAAAAGTTTCTGTGCTCTGGCAGAAGGAGCCATGGGTCCGGTGGCCGGGCTGCTGAAGCATTTCGAACAGGAAATTGTTGATCACATCGACCGCGGACACTGTCCGTTCAACCGATAGAAGCTGACTATGCCGACATTGACCATTGATAACCAGACGATTACCGTTCCCGAGGGTAAAACCATCCTTGAGGCTGCCGAAGCTCTCGGAATCGTGGTGCCCCATTTCTGCTACCACAAGGATCTGGGGGCGGTAGGTTCCTGCCGCATGTGCGCCGTCACTGTTCATACCGGTCCGATGCCCGGCCTGAAGATGGCCTGTCTGGTGATGGTCGAAGAGGACATGGTAGTTACCACCGGCGATGATGTTTCCGTGGCCTTTCGCGAACGGGTTGGTGAGTGGCTGATGCTTAATCATCCCCACGACTGTCCGGTCTGTGATGAGGGGGGAGAATGTCAGTTGCAGGAAATGACAGTTGCCAGTGGCCATGGTATCCGGCGCTACCGGGGCGACAAGGGCACCTACATCAATCAGGACCTGGGGCCTTTTATTGCTCAGGAGATGAATCGTTGTATTCAGTGTTACCGCTGTGCGCGGACGTACAAAGATTATTGCGGCGGTCGTGATTTCGGCGTAATGGGTTCACGTAATCGGGTGTTTTTCGGGCGTTTCAAGGAGGGAATGCTCGAGAGTGACTTCTCCGGTAATCTGGTTGATGTGTGTCCGACCGGAGTATTCACCGACCGGACCTTCCGGTTCAAATCGCGTTCCTGGGATCTGGAACAGGCCGACTCGGTCTGTCCCCATTGTGCCGTCGGTTGCGCGGTCATACCTGGTGGGCGCCTGCGTGAATTGCAACGGGTACGCAGTGGCGACAACCCGCAAGTGAACGCTTCTTTTATCTGTGATCGTGGTCGTTTCGGCACTGGTTATGTCAACCACCCGCAGCGTCCGCGTCAAGCGCGCCACAAGGATCAGGTTGTCAGTGTCGATGAGGCTCTGACACAGCTTGAGGTGCAGATTCGTGCTGCTGTTAAACAGCATGGTCCGGAAGCGGTGCTGCTGCTGGGTTCTGATCGTGCTTCCCTTGAAAGTAACTGGTTGCTGCAACGTGCCGCCAAGTATTTCGGTTGTCGCGTACCGGTTCTCAATGCCCACAGTCAGCGCCAGCAGGTGGCACAGATGGCAGCCTTTGATGTCTCTGATCGTCTGGCGTCGTTGGCAGACATCCGTAACAGCGATCTGGTTCTGGCCTTCGGGGTTGATCCTTTGGCGGAGGCACCACTTCTGGCCCTGGCCCTGCGTCAGTCGGTACGTAAAGATGGGCGGGTTCTGTTGTACGACCCGCGACCAGTGGAATTGCCATGTGACTTTGACCATCAGCCCTTTAGTCCCGTTGCCCTGCTGGAGCTTCTCAAAGATGGCGGAATTGAAGGGCGGCACTTGCGTGAGTTGCTTGCCCAGGCCCGGCAACCGGTGATTGTTGCCGGTAGTGATCAGCTCGGTCCTCTCGGGTTGCAGTTGGCAGGAGAATGGGCGGCGACAGCCTCCAATGCCGAGCGCCCCTGCCTGATCTATCCGGTGCTGGCTGCGGCCAACAGCTTCGGTTCCGCGTTGCTCAGTCTGCCCGAACAGGACGACCTGCTGACGCGACTGGAAAGCGGCAAGGTCAAGATGCTGGTCTGCGTCGAATCTGATCCGCTACTGGAAGCACCCCATGGCGAACGGTTTGCATCCGCTCTTGCCCAGGTGGATCATCTGGTCGTTCTGGACTATCTACCTACACCCTTGAGTCAGCAGGCCGGTTTGTTTATTCCGACCTGTCCGCCCGTTGAGGACAGTGGAACATTTATCAACAACGAAGGACGTCTGCGTCGTTTCAGTCAGGTTATCAAGCCGGGTTTGAGCCTGGCTCGCACTGGAGCCGGAGAACATCCTCCTCGTGAATTCAGTCTTGTTACCCCGGGGAGTGATCCCGTGTCGGCAACAGTGCTGTTGCAACGACTGATCAAACAAGAACAGGAAATGGCTGATTTGCACCGGCAACTGGCGCTAGACCAGCCGCGTCTTGAGGGGCTGCCGGAACTTGTCCCGGGATCTCCGGGAGTGCGGGTCAAGTCTGCCGTGGCCCGACCGCAAAAAATTGACAAGTTGCCGGAACAACCGGCGGGAACCCTGCAATTGGTGGTTTCTCCGGCCCGCTATGGTGGTGATTTGTTGAGTCGTTTTTCTGAAAAGCTGGCACCACGGGTAGTTCCGGCGCAGTTATACCTGCATGTGGATGATCTGTCTGAACGTGGGCTCAGCGATGGTGACAAGGTGATGCTGGAAACAGATTTCGGTAGTTTCAATCTGGTTGTTACAAGTCGTTCCGGTATGGCCAGGGGGTGTGCTCTGGTAGAAAACAGCGGTGGTTGTCCCCAGTTGATACCGGGAGCCGGACTCAGTTACTGTCATATCGCTCCGGGAGGTGCCGATGAGTGAGTCGTTGGTGACCCTGGCCCTGATTGTGGTCAAACTGGGAATGATCTTTGCTGTTGTTCTGTTCATGGCCGCCTATCTGGTGCTGGCGGAGCGTAAGATATTGGGTCGTATGCAGTTACGCTATGGTCCCAATCGGGTTGGTCCTTTCGGTTTGATGCAACCTCTTGCAGACGTGATCAAACTGTTAACCAAGGAAGATTTCGTTCCAGCCAGGGCCGATAAATGGCTGTTTCTACTGGCACCGGGTATCACCGCAGTATCTGCCCTGCTGGTTTTTGCCGTTGTTCCCTTTGGGCCAACGGTGGAGATTTTCGGGCAGCAGGTTCCCCTGGTTGTTGTTGATCTCAATATCGGGGTGCTTTATGTCCTGGGGGTGTCATCCATGGCTGTTTATGCAGTCGTTCTGGGTGGTTGGGCCTCGAACTCCAAGTACTCGCTGTTAGGGGGGGTGCGCGGTCTCTCCCAGATGGTCAGTTATGAGCTTTCTCTGGGTCTGTCACTGATTCCGGTAGTGATGATGGCCCGTTCATTCTCCCTGACCGACATTGTCATGGCGCAGCAGAGCCTGCCCTTTTTTCTGCTGAATCCTGTTGCTTTCGGCGTCTTTTTCGTCTGTGTCCTGGCCGAAAGCAACCGTATCCCCTTTGACTTGCCTGAGGCCGAAAACGAGCTGGTCGGCGGTTTTCATACGGAATATTCCGGTATGCGTTTCGGCCTGTTTTTCGTTGGTGAATATATCAACATGGTTGTTCTGGGCTCCCTGGTTACCGTGTTTTTCCTCGGGGGCTGGCACGGTCCCTGGTTGCCGCCGCTGGCCTGGTTTTTGATCAAGGTGTTGGCTGTTTGTGCCATGTTTATCTGGATTCGCGCCAGTATGCCGCGACTGCGTTACGATCAGCTGATGAATCTTGGCTGGAAAATATTATTGCCCCTGTCCCTGCTCAATATTCTGGTGACGGGCGCTCTTCTGCTGGTGTGGGGTTAAAACCATGCATGTCGTACGAGGTATCCGGGGAACGCTGCAACCTTTCTGGGTGACGTTGCGCAATATGTTTCGCAAACCGGTGACGGTTCAGTATCCCGAAGAAAAGCAGCAACTACCTGAACGCTATCGGGCGCGGTTGATTCTGACACGTGATCCGGACGGTGCAGAACGCTGTGTCGCCTGTCATCTTTGCAGTGCCGCCTGCCCGGTAGATTGTATTTCCATGCAGGCAACTGAAGCAGAAGACGGACGCCGTTATGCCGCCTGGTTTCGTATCAATTTTACCCGCTGTATTTTTTGCGGCATGTGCACAGAAGCTTGTCCGACCCTGGCTATCCAGGTGACCTCGGACTTTGAGTTGGCCGGTCGTGATCCCCTCAAGCTGGTTTATGAAAAAGAAGATCTGCTGGTCGATCATTGCGGAAACAACAAGAGTTACAGTTTTTATCGCCAAAGCGGGATCGGCGTGAGTGCTCCACGGGGAGGAAACCCCGGGGAGGCGCCACCGGCAGACGTCAAGGATCTGATGCCATGATTGCGACACTGATGTTTTATCTCCTCGGTGCCGTGGCACTGGGGGCGACGGTGATGGCCATCATCCAGCGCAACCCGGTCTATGCAGTGATCTATCTGGTGAAAAGCATTTTTTCACTGGCCCTGATTTTTTATCTGCTGGGCGCACCCCTGGTTGCGGCGTTGCAGATCATTGTTTACGCCGGGGCCATTATGGTGCTGTTCCTGTTTGTGATCATGATGCTGGAAGTAACACCGACCAATGCGGCCACGCGCACGGCTCCGGGCTGGTTACAGTGGGGGCCGGTGCTGTTGCTGGCGTTAACCCTGGTGGTGCTGACGCTGATGTTGATCGGCCTCGATCCGATAGCGTCCGAAGGCGTACCACGCTGGCATGCCTCACCTCGTGACTTTGGTTATACCCTGTTCAAGGAATATGCACTGGCGGTGAAAATTATTTCATTTCAGCTATCCTTTGCTGCGGTTGGGGCTTTTCACGTCGGCATGACCGAACGCAGGCGTGCCCGTGAGGAGGATGCGTCATGATTGTACCAATGGAACATCTGCTGGTCCTTGCAACCCTGCTCTTTGCCCTTGGTCTGGGTTGTGTTCTGGTACGCCGTAACCTGATCATGATCCTGATCGGGGTCGAGATCATGATCAATTCCGTCGGATTGGTTCTGGTTGGTGCTTCTGCTTTCTGGCAACAGGTCGACGGCCAGATCATGGTGCTGATTCTGATGGCCATCACCGCCGCCGAAGTCGCTATCGGTCTGGCGCTGGTGGTTTATCTTCACCAGCAGAAAAAGAGTATCGATGTCGGTATTTTTGATGAGATGAGGGGCTGATGGATATTCTTCTGATCCTGATATTGTTGCTGCCCCTGGCCGGCGGTGTATTCAACGCCTGCTTCGGCAGTCGTTTGCCGCGCCCGGTTCCTGTTTTTATTGCCAGCGGAGCGGTGATCGGCAGTTTTCTTGCTTGTCTCGGCAGCTTTACCATGGCGGCCGGTGACGGCTACCGGCTGGTTTTGTTTACCTGGCTGAAAAGCGGTAACTTTCAGGCTGATATCGGTCTGCTCTATGATCCACTGGCCGCTATTATGGCGCTGATGGTAACCGGAGTAGCCAGCCTGATTCACCTCTATGCTGCCGGATACATGGAGGATGATCCCGATCAGGTCCGCTTTTTTACGCTGCTGAACCTCTTTGTTTTTGCCATGCTCACGATTGTTCTTGCCGACAATCTGTTGTTGCTGTTTCTTGGCTGGGAAGGGGTTGGCTTCTGTTCTTACGGACTTATCGGTTTCTGGTATCGTAAAACGGAAAATGCTGATGCCGGGCGTAAGGCCTTTATTGTCACCCGGATCGGCGACCTCTTTTTCGCCGTGGCCCTACTGTGGTTATTTGCGTTGTTTGGCACCATCAGTATTGAAGGGATTAATGCCCAGGTTTCCGGCCTTGATGTTACCACCATTACCATGATCAGCCTGCTGTTGTTGTTGGGCGCTTGTGGCAAAAGTGCTCAGGTGCCGTTGATGAGCTGGCTGGCAGATGCCATGGCCGGGCCGACTCCGGTCTCGGCCCTGATCCACGCCGCCACCATGGTGACCGCTGGTGTCTACCTCTTGTGTCGGATGTTTCCCCTGGTTTCCCTGTCAACAACAGCAATGGCCGCTATTGCTGTAGTTGGTTTGGTAACTGCCCTGTACGCAGCAACCTGTGCCTTGGCACAACATGAAATCAAGCGTGTACTGGCCTACTCGACCATGAGCCAGGTAGGTTATATGTTCCTGGCGGTGGGGCTGGGCAGTGTTTCGGCGGCCATGTTTCATCTGTTGACCCATGCCTTCTTTAAAGCCTTGTTGTTTATGACGGCCGGCTGTCTGATCAACCTGGCCGGCCATGAGAACGATATCCGCCGCATGGGTGGGATGCGTCAGCGTTCGCCTGTTGTTTTCTGGTTGTTTCTTGCCGGACTTCTGTGTCTGGCCGGAGCGCCTTTGACCAGTGGTTTCTTTTCCAAAGACCTGATTCTGGCAACCGCTTTTGCCCATGGCGATCCTTTCCATCTGGGTCTGTACGGGCTGGGTGTGCTGGTTGCCGGGTTGACGTCCTTTTATTGTTTCAGGCTTGCCTATCTGGTGTTTGGCGGCGATTTTCGTGGTGACGAGTTGCCCCATGAGCCCAATGGTCTGATGTTATGGCCTCTTTATCCCCTCGCTATCGTCGGCCTGATTGCCGGACTGTTGAATCTGCCGCATCTGTTTGCCGGTGGTTCGTGGTTGTCGGGTTGGTTGAACCGGGATCAGGACGTTTTGCATCTGTCCTTAAGTATCGAGTATCTGTTGATCGGTACGGCGGTAGCGGTATTCGTTCTCGGTTGGTTGGTGGCCGCTCTGCGCTACCGTAGATATTCGGAGCGTCAGCCCTCAATGGCGCGTGATTTTCTGCTGAACGGATGGCGGGTTGATGATGTATTTGATTTCCTGCTGGTGCGTCCTTTTAAAAAGATCGGGCGGTTCTGCTCTGCGGGTGTGGAAACCGGAGTGATCGAAGGTGTGCTGAACGGCGCTGCGCGTGGTTGTACTGATCTGGGCAGCCGACTGCGCACAATGGCGGATGGCAAGGTAAGTGCTTATCTCCACGGGCTGGTATGGGGATTTGTGCTGATTATTGGCTGGTTCCTGTTGCGGGCTCTGGTTTGATGTCTGACGTGACGAGAATGGTTATTGTTAAGTGACTCCTGAGGTTGACAATGCAGGAAAGTAAAGGATGACTGCGATAATGGCGACCGATTTCCCCCTGTTAAGCCTTTTGCTTTTTACTCCCCTGGCCGGTGCCTTGCTGTGTCTTGTGGTCGGGGCAGCCAAAGGTGCCGGTGTGCGCTGGGTGGCCCTTGCGACCTCAGGTGTTGTGTTCGTTCTGAGTCTGACACTGTGTCTGGTGCAGACGCCGACATCCGGGTGGTTGCTCTTTGAAGATTACAAGTGGATAGAGCAATTCGGTATTCGTTATACCCTGGGGCTTGATGGGCTGTCATCCGTACTGATTTTGCTGACAGCCTTCCTGCAAGTATTGGCAGTGCTGGTTTCATGGCGTCAGAGCCGGGCCCCGGCGGTCTTTTTTGCCTTGCTGCTGACACTGCAGACCGCTGCTATTGGTGTTTTGCTGGCCCTTGATCTGATTTTATTCTACCTGTTCTGGGAGTTGATGCTGATTCCCATGTTCTTTTTAATCGGCGTCTGGGGTTATCAGCGGCGCTTTTACGCTGCGGTCAAATTCTTTCTCTTTACATTGGTCGGCAGCCTCTGCTTGCTCCTTGCAGTGATCAGTCTTTATCTGTTGCACGGCGAACAGACCGGGGTTTATACCTTTGCTCTGGAAGCATTAAAGCAGACTGAATTGACCGGAACCCAGGAGTTGATTTTCTTTCTCTGTTTTATGGCTGCTTTTGTGGTCAAGGTACCACTGTTCCCGTTTCATAGCTGGCTTCCTGATGCTCATGCAGAAGGCCCGGCTGCCGGCTCGGTGGATCTGGCGGGTCTGCTCCTTAAGACCGGGGTTTACGGAATGATCCGTTTTGCCTTTCCACTCTTTCCGGTTGCTGCCCAGAAAGCCACGCCGGTACTTGCTGTCTTCGCACTGGTGGGGCTTTTTTACGCAGCCTGGGTTGCTTTTCAGCAGTTGGATATCAAACGTATTGTTGCTTATTCCTCCATCTCCCACATGGGTTTTGTCATTCTTGGACTGGCCGCCTGGAATCAGACCGCCTGGGAGGGAAGTGTGCTCCTGATGGTTAATCACGCCATCACGACGGCAGGGTTGTTCGCCGTGGTTGCCATGATTGAGCAGCGGACCGGAACGCGCCATCTTGACCAATTGGGGGGATTGTGGAAAAGCCACCCCAATATGTCGGCATTTTTCCTGTTGTTCTGTATGGCATCCCTGGGTTTGCCGGGCTTGGCCAACTTCGCCGGTGAGATACTGATATTGATCGGGGTCTTTACGGTCAAACCACTGTGGGCCATCGTGGCGGTTGTCGGTATTCTCTTCTCTGCTGTTTACACCCTGCGCCTGGTTCAGGGAACCTTGTGGGGAGGAAATTGTGAACCCCATGACAAACAGGATCTGGTGTCGCGGGAATGGCTTGTGCTCATTCCCCTGGCCGTGCTGGTCGTGTTGCTGGGCTGTTATCCGCAACCGGTGCTTGATTTGTTGCGGGAACCGGTCAGTTCCCTGTTGATGTCTGGAGGTCTGCCATGAGTCTGGAATCGTTACACTCTTTGCTTCCCCAGATAGTGCTGGCCCTCGGTTCAACAGCCATTTTGCTCGGGGGAGCCTGGGTCCGCAACCGACGCCTATGGTTAATCGTTGGTGCGCTGGTAGCTGTTGTCGCTGCACTGGTTGCCGCTTTTGTCGAACCAGCCGGCATCGACATCCTTGGCATGTTCTCGGCGTCTGCTTATGCACGTTTTTGCACGGTACTGTGGTCCTTGACTGTTGCCGCCACCCTGTTGATCAGCTGCCGTTATGCTGATTTGTATCGTTTTGGTGGCGGTGAATATGCCTCACTGCTGCTGTTTGCTGCTGCCGGGATGAGCTTGCTGTCAGCGGCCACGTCATTTGTCGGCTTGTTTTTGGGATTGGAAGTCCTGACCCTGGCTTTGTACGTCCTTATTGCCTTCAGGCACGGTGACAGTCGAGGTGCCGAAGCCGGAATGAAATACCTTGTCTTTGGTGCCGTGGCGACAGCGTTTTTAGCTTTCGCAATTGCGTTGATTTACGCAGCAAC
>OBJA01001639.1_pt1 | contig 14734 bp, 12 predicted proteins | sample 1519751 | NCBI WGS metagenome assembly OBJA01 (sample SAMEA3881238, study PRJEB22517) | soil metagenome | biome: lake sediment; feature: soda lake sediment; material: sediment, water from around vicinity | place: India | collected 2013-12-23 | depth 3 m | reverse complement strand
GGCTTCTTGATGCCGGGGTTCAGTTGGTCGGTGTCTTTACCCAGCCTGATCGCCCCAAGGGGCGAGGCAAGAAGCTGGCGGCATCACCGGTCAAGGAATTGGCTCTGGCTCATGGTCTGCCGGTTTTTCAGCCGGAGCGGCTGCGTAGGCCCGAGGCGGTGGAGGAGTTGCGGCAACTTGCCCCCGATCTGATCGTGGTGGTGGCTTACGGCCAGATTCTGCCCAAGTCGGTTCTCGATATTCCCCGTTTTCAGTGCATCAATGTGCATGCCTCCCTGCTGCCCAAATATCGTGGAGCCGCTCCCATCAACAAGGCAATTGTCGATGGCGAAAGCCAAACCGGGGTGACCACCATGCTGATGGATGTGGGCCTGGATACCGGGGCCATGCTGGTCAAGCGTACGACGCCCATTGGTCCGGATGAAACCGCCGGAGAGGTTCACGACCGGCTGGCTCTGCTTGGCCGTGAAGCGATGGAAGAAACCCTGCGCTTGCTGTGCGCCGGAGAGTTGCAGCCCCAGGAACAGGATGATGCGGCCAGCACCTACGCCCCGTTGATGACCAAGGAGGATGGCCTCATCGACTGGAGTCGCAGTGCCGTGCAGATCCACAATCAGGTTCGCGGGCTTGATCCCTGGCCCGGTGCCTACACTTATCTGCATGGCCAGATGCTCAAAATTTCCGGCACCGGGGTCGAGGAAGGGGCGTCTGGTGCTCCCGGAGACGTGTTGCGGGCTGATGCCGCCGGTGTCTGTGTTGCCTGTGGGCAGGGGGCACTGGTGATCGGATCCTTGCAGTTGCCGGGGAAAAAACGTCTGGGTGCCCGGGAATTCTTAAGCGGTTACCCCCTCCCCGTCGGGATGCGACTGGAGTCTTGCGCCCCGGTTACCGACCAGGCAGGCGGCTAGCAGACCTTGGCAATTTTCTCATCATCAGAATCACGCCGTGTTGCCTATAGTGTCCTGTTGCGAGTCGCCGACGGTGCCTGGTCCGACCTGGCTCTAGACAGTGAACTGAGACGTTGCGGTCTTGATCAGCGTGATCGCCGTTTTGTTACCGAGCTGGTCTATGGTGTCCTGCGCCTGCGTGGGCGTCTGGATTTTGCCCTTGGCCACTTTTGTGTTCAACCCCTGCCCCGGTTGCAGAAAGAGGCCCAGTGGCTGTTGCGCATCGGTGCATACCAGTTGCTGGAGATGGATCGGGTACCGACCCATGCCGCTGTTGACGCGACGGTTGAGCTGGCGCGCAAGCTCGGATTAGCCAATCTTACCGGCCTTCTCAACGGTGTCCTGCGTGCCCTTGATCGTGGACGTGAGGATATCCCCTGGCCCCTTGCGCAGCAGATTCGTCCCTACCTGGAACATGTTTGCAGCTTGCCTGTGTGGCTGGCAAAAGAGGTGATGCGGCTGTTGCCCAATCAGGATGCGCGGGCGCTGGGGGAGTCTTTGGCGAACCCTGCCCGGCAGACCGTGCGGGTCAATACTCTCAAAACCGATCGCGACAGCTATCTTGCCCTCCTTGCTGCAGCCGGCCATGAAGCGCATCCTTGCCGATACGCCCCGGAGGGGGTGGTTTTGGAACGCCGGGGCGAGAAGCATCTGCCGGGGGGCAGCGAAGGCTTTTATCAGCTTCAGGATGAAGCCAGCATGTTGATGGCACATCTGCTTGATGTGCAACCCGGACAGCGAATCCTCGACGTTTGTGCCGCGCCCGGAGGGAAGACCACCCATCTGGCGGCGCTGACCGGCAATCAGGCGCAGATTGTCGCTATTGACAAGTCACAGCAGCGTGTTGATCTGATTGATCAGGGTGCCGCGCGCCTGGGGTGCAGCGACATCGCCACCTATGTCCGGGATATGACCCTTCCGTCTGATTTTCTCGCGCCGGGGAGCTTTGACCGGGTGTTGCTCGATGCGCCCTGTAGCGGCATCGGTGTGCTGCGGCGTAATCCGGAGGGGCGCTGGAACAAATCAGCTGCCGATGTGCGGCGACTCGCTGGACTGCAGCAGCAGCTTCTCGCCCGAGGGGCCGCCCTGGTTCGTCCCGGGGGGTTGGTGGTCTATTCGGTGTGCAGCTTCAGTCAGATTGAATCAGACGGGGTGGTCGATGCTTTTTTAGCCGAGCACCCCCATTTTGCTCTTGAATCACCGGCGTTCAGATTGCCGCAGCACTGGGAGCCCCTGTACACCTCTGCCGGAACGGTACGCACCTATCCCCATCGCCATGACGGCATGGATGCGTTTTTTGCTGCGTGCTTGCGCCGCAAAGAATAAAATAGTAAGTTTCCCGACGTAAAATGGCTTTGTGTTTATCCGCAGGTTTCAGGTGAACACTGGTAAGGATGATGCTCATGACGAAAATCGCTCCCTCGATCCTGTCGGCTGACTTTTCCCGTTTGGGCGATGAAATTCGCGCCATCGACCAGGCCGGTGCTGATTATGTTCATATTGATGTTATGGACGGACATTTTGTCCCTAATATCACCATCGGCCCTCTGGTGGTTGAAGCGGTGCGGCGTGTCACGACCTTGCCTCTGGATGTTCATCTGATGATCGAACATCCAGATCGTTACATTGCCGACTTTGCCGGGGCCGGTGCTGATCTCATCGTCGTTCATGTTGAAGCGGCGACCCATCTTCACCGTACTATCGAGTTGATCCGCTCCTGTGGAAAAAAGGCCGGGGTTTCCCTGAATCCGGCCACCTCTCTGGCGACCCTCGACATGATTCTTCCGGACCTTGATCTGGTCTTGCTGATGACGGTTAACCCCGGATTTGGCGGCCAGTCGTTTATCGAGCAGTGTCTGCCAAAAATTACTGAACTGCGCCGCCGTATCGATCAGCTTGGCAAGCCCGTCGAACTGGAGGTAGATGGTGGCGTCAAGGTCGACAATATCGGTCGCATTGCTGCCGCCGGTGCTGATGTTTTTGTTGCCGGAAGTGCAGTCTTTGGTGCCGACGATTACGCCGCGACAATCCGTCAATTACGTGATAACGCCGACATGGCCCGGTAAAAGGAATCCGGAGACCCTGGCCGGTCAGTGACACCTTAAGGGATGCCCTCATGCGCTGTTTTTTACTGTTGTCCCTCGTTGCCGTTTTTTTGATGCTGACCGGTTGTGCTGCTCTGACCGGCACAAAGACGGCCAGTCTGCCGCAGATTACCGATCGTTTTGCCGAAGCCATGCGCTGGAAAGACTGGCATGGTGCCGCAAGATTTGTCGAACCTGAGCAGCGCGACGCATTTCTTGAACAATTCAAAGAAGATCCCGACCTTCACGTTGTCGACAGCCACATTCGCAATATTCAACCGGGAGCAGAAGAGGGGATTGCTGAGGTTGTTTATCTGCTGAAGTACTATCGTCTTCCTTCGACTCGAATCGATGAGTGGATCTGGACACAGCAGTGGCGACAACAATCGTCACGATTCTATGAGGAAGGCGTCTGGCTGATCAGCAACCCGCCACCGCCGCTACCCTGGGCTCCCTAGGCTGTACCGGCAGACATTGCAACAACGTGTTTTTGTTTGTATTTGTACTGGTTTTACTGTCTTTTTCCGGGAAAATTGCCTTGATTTGGAACCCCGGTTTGTGTTATCTACCTGCATACTGTATACGATCCAACAAGCTAAAAAGCGCCATAAATTGTGGCTTTTCTCCCATTTTTGGGGTTCTCGTCCTTCCGTCTCTCGGGAGGTCGAAGCAGGTCAAAGGAGGCCGGTTTGTCGAAAGTTGCATTTTCCAGCTGGGGAAGACAGGTTGTTGATAATCGGCAGGGCGGCGATGCCGAAGTGTCGATCGCCAAGAAGAAGCTTCCGGTGACCTTTGATGGTCAAAAGGAGATCGCCGCCTTCATGGGGTGGGATGGCCTGATCCTGAACGATCCCAGTGTTGATGTTGTCGCCATGGCGGCTGAATATGCCCGCCGTGTCCAGGAAGACTTCTGCTGCGCCAAATGTTCCCCCGGCAAAAAGGGGACCCGCGTCATGCAGGATACCCTGACGCGCATTGTCACTGGCAAGGGACAGGAAAGCGACCTTGATACCATTGAACAGATCGCCGAGTTGCTGCAGAACTGTAAATGTACCCTGTGTCCGACCTCGGCAGTCCCCATTGTTGATACGGTCAAACACTTCCGCGAGGATTACCTCGCTTACATCAAGGGTGTCGCGCGCAAAGCCCCTGCGGTTGACTACAAGGTGAAGCTCACCGCCCCCTGCCAGGACAAGTGTCCGGCTCACATCGACATCCCTGCTTACATCGAAGCCATCAAGGACCGTCAGTTTGGTGAGGCTCTGGAAGTGATCCGTGCCAGTATGCCTCTGCCGGCGGTGTGTGGGCGCGTCTGCCCCCATCCCTGTGAAAGCGCCTGTCGGCGCGCCAATGTCGACAGTCCGGTTAATATCATGGTGCTCAAGCGGACTGCTTCCGACTACGAGTGGCAGCACAACCATCAGCCGCCCATGCAGCCGAAGCCCCGTAAAAACAAGAAGATTGCCATTGTCGGTGCCGGCCCGGCCGGGCTGGCCGCTGCCTATTACCTGGCTCTTGAGGGCTATCCTTGTACCATCTATGAAACCCTGCCTGAGGGGTTCGGTGGAGGCATGATTGCTGTCGGTATTCCGGCCTATCGCATGCCCCGTCATATTCTCCAGCGTGATATCGATATCATTTCCTCCATGGGCGTTGAGATCATCTACGATACCCATGTCGGCAGAGACATCAGTCTGATGGAGCTCAAGGAAAAGTTTGACGCGGTCCTGCTGGCTCCCGGTGCCCACAAATCCAAACCCATGGGCGTTGAAGGGGAAAAGGAAGGTTATCAGGGTTTTCTGGCCGGCGGGATCGAGTTCCTGCGTGAAGCCTACATGGGCAAGCCGACGGGCATGGGCAAGAAGGTCTGTGTCGTCGGTGGAGGGAATACCGCCATCGACTGCGTGCGGGTGGCTCTGCGTGAAGGTGCCGATGAAGCGATCCTTCTCTATCGTCGGACCCGCAAGGAGATGCCGGCTGATTCGTGGGAAATCGATGGTGCCGAAGAAGAAGGGGTACAGTTTCAATTCCTGATTCTGCCCAAGAAGATTGTCGTTGACGATCAGCGCCGGGTCATTGGCGTTGAATGCGTGCGCATGGAACTGGGAGAGCCGGATGCCTCCGGTCGTCGTCGTCCCGAGCCGGTGGAAGGCAGTGAATTTATTGTCGAGTGCGACACCCTGATTCCGGCCATCGGTCAGGACCCGGAACTGTCCTTCATTACCGAAGACACCGGCATTGCCATCACCAAGTGGAACACGGTGGTGACCAAGTACGTGCCCTTGAAGAATGCTGAAGGCCGTGACTTGAACGATACCATGGGCAACCCCCTGTCACGGATTCTGATTACCGATATGGACGGTGTTTTTGCTTCCGGTGACGCCGAAATCGGTCCCTTGACTGTAGTTGCCTGTGTTGGTAATGCTCACCGGGCTGCCAAGGTGATCCAGCGCTGGCTGGAAGAGGGGGAAGCCTATCTGACCGACGAGGACTTCCACGAGGACATTCTGTCAAATCTGGGTGTGTACGATAAAAACGAACAAGTTTCCTGGCTTGACGCCGTCGATCGCTTTCATCAGGCCGAAGTTCATGGCCGGGAACGGGCGTCGAAAGGCAACTATAGCGAGGTTGAACTCGGTTACACGGATGCGGTTGCTGTGCAGGAAGCGGAACGTTGCCTGCGCTGTTATCGGGTTTCGATGATTGCAATTCAATAAAACACACAATGGCTGGGTGCGGCAGTGTCAGTCACGATGCGCCGTAAATGAAGTCCGCCAGTATTCGAGGTGAACACAACATGGTCAACCTGACGATAGACGGCAAGTCGGTAAGCGTTCCCAAGGGCTCAACGATTCTTGAGGCGGCCCGACAACTGAATATTCATATTCCAACCCTGTGCTGGCTGAAAAAAATATCGACAACGGGAGCCTGCCGCATCTGTGCCGTCGAAATTGCCGGCGTCGATCGTACCATGACCGCCTGTAATACGCCGGTCAAGGAGGGGATCGTTGTTACCACCCAGTCGGAAAACCTGACCCGAATCCGCAAGCAGATCATGGAACTGATCCTCCTTAACCATCCCCTCGACTGTCCGGTTTGTGATGCCGGGGGTGAGTGTGATCTGCAGGATACCTGTTTTGAACTGGGTGTTACCCGTCAGCAATTCCAGGCGGAAGATGTCAACCCTCCGACCATCAACCGCTGGCCCTTGATTCAACAGGTTCCGTCACGCTGTGTCATGTGCGAGAAGTGCGTCAAGGTTTGTCACGAGCTGATCGGTGCCGATGCTCTTTTTGTCAATGACAAGGGCGATCGCGCCTTCATCGACAAAAAGGTTGAAAACTGCATCTATTGCGGTAACTGCGTGGCCGTCTGTCCGACCGGCACCATGATCTCCAAGCCGTTCAAGTTCAAGGCTCGTCCCTGGGAATTGCGTAAAACCAGATCGATTTGTACCTATTGCCCCAGTCATTGCCAGATTGATATCCACGTTAAGAACAATCAGATCTATCGAGTTACTTCTGATGACGATACCACATCAAATCGTGGAAACCTTTGTGTCGGGGGATTTTTTGGTTACGGATATGTCAGCAATGACAACCGGCTGACAGCACCAAAGGTCGGTGACAAAACCCTTTCCTGGGAAGAAGCCCTCAAGGCCGTTGTTGATGCCATCAAGAGGATTACGGCGGAGAGTGGTGCCGATGCGATTGCCGGATTGTCGTCACCGCGCCTGAGTAATGAGGAAAACTATCTGTTTCAGAAACTGTTTCGGGCCGCCATCGGCAGCAACAATATCGACACAGAGGCGCGTTTCGGTGCCCTGCGGGCTTTGCGGGCTTTGAATAAAGGGATCGGGCTGCGAGGAGCGAGTAATCGTCTCGATGTGATCGGGCGTGCTGACGCTGTATTGGTTTTCGGAGCAGACCCAAGTGCAGAAGCACCGGCAGTTGACTGGGAAATTCAGAACGCCGTCCGCCGTGGTAACGGCAAGTTGATCATTGCCAACATGCGTCGCATTCATCTGACCCAATTTGCCAACAGTCAGCTAAACTATCGACCCGGCAGTGAGGTTGCTCTGGCACAGGGGCTGGCAAAATTGCTGGTTGATCGCGGGTTGGTTGACAATGATTATCTTAACCGCACAGTTGAAAATCTTGACGATTTAAAGGCCGATCTTGCCAAGGTCGATCTGAATCAGGTTGTGTCATCTACCGGACTGGAGTTGCAGGAACTTGAAGCGGCAGCCGATCTCCTTGGTGCGGCAGCAAGAGTGGCGGTTATTTTCGGTGCCGACATTAATAAATCTGCTGCAGGCGTTGTCAAGGCTACGGCGATCACCAATCTGGCAATTGTCTGTGGCGCTTTGCGCAATGAAAGCGGACTTTATCCCCTTGATGAAAAAGGAAATATCCAAGGGGTGCTTGATATGGGGGTCTACCCCGAATCCTTGCCGGGCTATCAATCCTATACCAAAAAGAAAGAAGCGTTTGAAAAGGCCTGGGGCTGCAAGCTGCCGGAAGGTGGCCTCGATGCTGATGCTATTTTGACAGGTATTGAAACAGGAAAGATTCGCTTTCTCTATCTGGCTGCCGTCAGCGTCCAGTCGTTTCCCAACAGTCGACGCTGGCTTGAGGCCTTGAAAAAGCTCGATGTTCTTGTGGTTCAGGACATCTTTCCCTCGGCAGTCACAGATCTGGCTACAGTCGTTCTGCCGGGCGCGACCTTTGCTGAAAAAATCGGCAGCTTTACTTCTGTCGACCAGACCGTGCGGAATGTCCGTCCGGCTCTCAAGCCGATGGGTGAAAGTCGTGCCGATGCCGAGATTTTTGCCGAACTGCTGGGGAGGTTGAAAGGGTCTGAGCCACAGTTCTGCCAGAAGACGGTTGTCCAGGAAATCCAGTCATTAACGGATCTGTATCAGGATGTTTGTTTTATCAATGACGACTGGAATGTCTGCATGAAGGACGCTTATCGCGTTGCAGATAAAAGCCTTAAATATGTCGCGGTCAGCAACAAAGATGAAGGAACGGGACTCAAGCTGCTGGTTGGGTCTTCCATGAGTCACTTTGGTACGACATCAACCTTTGCTCCGGCCATTGGTGAAATAGAGCCGGAAGGGGTGATATCTGTCCATCCGGAAGATGCCGGAGCTGTTGCTGTTCGTGATGGTGAGAAGCTAAAGGTGACGGGAGCTACCGGGTGTTCAGTGGTTGCCAGAGTGCGGATATCGTCAATGGTTCCCAAGGGCTTGATGTTTGCTACCGCCAATTTCACTGGACAGGGAATTGCCGCCTTGTTGGCTGATGGCGACAATCAGACTCCGGTGCAAGTTGAGCGAGCCTGATCGGCTGCTGATTACAGAATATAATCATACGAAAAAGCCCCGGTTCTGCCGGGGCTTTTTCGTATTCTGTGGACAAGATTTCTTGTCAGCGCCGATTGCGCAGGTACTTCTGGATGGCGTTATTGTGCTCACGCAGGGTGCGGGAGAAATGATGACTGCCGTCTCTTTTGGAGACAAAATAATAGTAGTCCGTGTCTGCGGGAAAAACAGCTGCCGTCAGTGCCGCCAGACCCGGACTGGCAATGGGGCCCGGAGGCAATCCATGGATGAGGTAAGTATTGTAGGGGGATGGATTGGCAAGATGAGCGCGGGTAACAGGGCCGGAAAAGCCCTCAAGATCGTAGACCGCCGTCGGGTCGGTCTGCAGGCGCATGTTGGCTTTGAGGCGATTGTGAAACACCGAGGACACCAGAGGCATTTCTTCAACCAGCCCGGTTTCCTTTTCAATGAGGGAGGCCAGGGTAACGTGTTGATGCAGGGACAGCCCCAGCGCTTCGGCGGCCTCACGCAGATCGCTGGCCATGAGTGAATGAAACTGCTCAACCATCATTCGCAACAGCGCCCGTTCCGATATGCCTGGAACAAAACTGTAGGTTTCCGGAAACAGGTAGCCTTCGAGGTGGGCAACCTCCAGTCCGAGAGAGTCGATAAAATCCCGATCCTCTACCAGTTGCCGCAGGGTCTCTGCCTCGCCGAACCCCGCCTCGGCAATGCGTTCAATGATCTGGCGCTGGGTAAAGCCTTCCGGGATGGTCAGGGTGATGCGGTCGACATCGCCGCGAACCAGCCGTTCAAGAACCTGTGCCGGTGTTGCTGCTGACTGGAAGCTGTATTGCCCGGCCTGAATCTGCTGTTCTTGCTTGTGCCATTTGGCCAGAGCACGCAACAACAGAGAATGTTTGACGACACCTTGATTCTCAAGGTTCTTGGCTACCCGAATAAGGCTGCTACCGGGAGTAATCTGCAAGGTCACAGCCTGCGGTGGCGTCGCGGGTGTGGTCAGTAACCACCAGCCGCCTGCCGTCAGACCGCCGACAATGACAAGCAAAAGAAATAAAAAAATCAGCAATAAAGAACGCATGGTTTTCGATTAAAAGTTGAAGCGGTTTTCCGTGCCTGCACGTAACCGCTCGATATTGCCCTTGTGGCGCCAGATGACAATGACAGCGATGATCAGGGTGGCACCGACAGTCGACATGGAGCCGGTCGTCAGATAAATTGCCGGAGTGATCGCTGCGGCAGCTGCAATGGATGCCAGGGAAATATAGCGCCAGCGCCACAAAAAAAGGACAAAGACAGCCAGCACAGTCACTACAGACAGGGGCGACAGGACCAGAAAGATACCCAGTGCCGTTGCGACCCCCTTCCCCCCTTTGAACCCCAGATAGACAGGATAACAGTGGCCGACAAAGGCCGCCAGCGCCACCAGTGCTACAGCAGTGTCGTCGAAAGCAAAAACCTGTTGGGCAAGAACAACCGGGATAACCCCCTTGAGGCAGTCACCGACAAGGGTAATGATGCCGAGCTTGCGACCTGCAACCCGGTAGACATTGGTCGCACCGATATTGCCGCTGCCGACTTTGCGGATATCCTCCGTACCGAACAGACGGGTCAACAATAGTCCGGTCGGAATGGCACCAAACAGATAGGTACAAATCACCACAACAACCAGCATCTGGTTAAATCTCCAATAAAGGGGTGGTGGGAAATTCAGTTCGCATGCTTGTGCCCGTTAGCGGCAATGGCCTTGCGATATTCACGGATTGCTCCATGCAGGGCACCGGCGGCCATGTTTGAGCAGTGCATTTTCTCCGGGGGCAGACCGTCGAGGGCATCGGCAATCATCTGGTCGGTGATCATCAATACCTCATCAAGGGGGAGCCCCATAACCATTTCACTGGCGACGGAAGCGGTGGCAATAGCAGCTCCACAGCCGTAAATCTTGTATTTGACATCGGCAATGCGGTCATTTTCGATTTTCAGGGACAATAGTAATGAATCGCCACAGGAAGGTTCCCCAACCTGGACCAGGACCGTCGGTTCGGCAATAATGCCGATGTTGCGAGGGTTATTGAAATGTTCCATGACTTTTTCGGTATACACAGGCCGACCCATTGCTGGCGATGGACATATTTGATCAGAAAGTTGGCAATTCTATCCTTGAAGGGGTGTCAACTGCAACCAAAAGAAGACCCTGCCCCTATGTTCGAGGTTGCCCTCCTTATTGCCGGTGAATCAGATTGACCCGGTCATCCTACACCTGACTTGTCCACTTTTTCAGCTCCGGAACCGCTTTCAAGGTTTTATAGATGCCGTGATTCCAGAAAAAAGAAATACCGGTGCTGAAACCGCTTTTGGTTTTACGCAGGGTGTTAAACCCGCGTCTGAGGGAGGGGATAAAGGATGACAGTTCCTTATAGGCGCCGAACAACTGCAGATAGAGCTCGTCCTCTGAGAGCTGTGCCGGCTCATAAGTGAGGGTAAACATGTTATAGGCGTCCCAATCGTCAGGGTAGTTGGTCAGTTTCAAACGTCCTTGTTCGTGCATCTGCCGGTACAGGGCGGTGCCGGGTACCGGGGTCTGGATGCACAACTGCACCGCATCAATCTGTGCCTCCCGAATAAAATCAACAGTTCGTTTGATAGCATCGGGGTCATCGTCATCCTGACCGAAAATAAAAGAGCCGACAATGGCAATCCCATTGTCGTGGAGCTTTTTAATCGATTCTTTATAGTAGTCGCGGGTGCTTAAGTATTTCAGGTTGACCTTTTTGTTCATTGACCCCAAAGTGCCGACGCTGATGGACTCAAGACCGACCATGAAAAAGCGTCCGCCACCGCGATAGGCCGCTTTAAGCAACTCCTCATGGTGGGCAATATCAATGGTGGCCTGGGCTGCCCACTCTTTTTTCAAGGGTACCAGTTGGTCACAGAGGTGTTGGGCCCGTTGGCGCGAAGATTCGGTATAGCCGAAGAGGTTGTCATCAACAAAAAAGAGGCGTTTGTTGTTGATGGCGCGGATCTCCTCAAGGACCAGATCCAGATCGCGAAAACGGTAGCGGCAGCCGTTAAAAGCCGGAACCGCGCAAAAATGACAGTTATGGGGGCAGCCCCGCGTGGTCTGGACTGTATCGACAAAATACTTGCCGGTCAGATAATGACGTTGCAAAGGCTTCATGCGGCTGATGTCAGGGTGGCCGGTCTCTTCGTAAACCTGTTGCAGTTTGCCCTGCTCAAAATCTTCCAGAACTCGTGGCCACAGATCATCTGCTTCACCAACCACAACAGCATCAGCGTAGCGCAGGGCCTCCTCGCGCATGAAAGACACATGGACACCCCCCATTACCACCGGAATCCCGCGCTCGCGGAAGGCAGCGGCAAAGCGGTAAGCCCGAGAGGCAACGTGGGAAACACAGGTAATGCCGACCAGGTCAACCTCAGCTTCAAGATCCACCGCCTGGTAGGCCTCGTCGATGATCTCAACCTGATAGTGCTCCGGGGTGTTGTTGGCCAGGATCAGCAACCCCAAAGGCGGTAGCGCCAGGGGGTTGGCGTTACGCATGGCCGAGATCTGATAAACCGGATTGATCAGCAGGATTTTCTTCATGGCAGCTCTAACTTACTGCAGCAAGGCGTTAACACTGGCAGTCCTGTTATGTAGCACGGAACAGTCCGATGGCCAGATACAAGAAGCCGATGATCACGGCAAACATAAAGGCCACAAAAACGAAACGTGCCAGCAATTTAAGGGTAAACTCGCGGCTTGTCGGGGGTTTGTTCTTGTCCAGCACATAGGACCAGACCAGGGCAACAACAGCTGAAGCCATCAGACCATACGTATACACCTGCAAGATGTCCATGTGTGCAAGTCCTTTGCCGCGTGTCCAGGGGATCACTGTCAAGTATCGGTCCGCATGGTACTATAGCATTAATCGGGAGAAGCAGACAAAGACAAGAGGGGAGGGCAGGTAATTATCCGCCCCCGGCAGTTGGAGTCTGTCCGTTTTGAAGAGACTGATCCGGTCGGGCGTTATAGCAACATCCGACCGGATCAGCATGAGCATGCATATGTTCTTATTGAGACCAATTTTCAAGCATTCCGCTTATCAGGCAACTCAGCGCACACAACGGGCATAAATAATATCGTCAATATTCTTTCTGATTTGAGTGGGCGTTGCAAAGTAAAAATCTAATAACCACGCGTAAGTTGCGCTATCAGCGTAAGTCGTTGCCGACCAGGTTGCTATAGGTTCTGTGTCTGCAAATGCCGAATAATAGGCAGGATCGAAACGTGAAACATCGGCAATGGACTCGAGTTCCTTGATGTTGGGCAAGCGCCAGTCGCTGTTGCCGGCGAAGTCCAGGCCATTGCAATAATCAAGAGCCCCTTCCCAGGAGAGGGTGTCCTCGAAAGCTGTTTGTTGCCAGATCAGTCCTGTCGTATTGTCGGTAAGAGTACCGTCGCCGTTGTCAACAAAAACCGGCTCCGGTTGAGATGTTCCCTGCACACAGAGGACGCGCCTGACACTTGTTTTATTTGTGCTGACGTTAAAACCGTAACCGAAGTCCTGTATCCAGGCATTATCAGTATTCATCCCATCAGATGACGCTGACCAGTAGGAGTGTAACCATTGAACGTCAAACACACCATCAATGGCCCCGTTATAAGTACCATAATCGACTATGTGTATCAACTCGCGCCGGGTAGGTAAGCGCCAGTTATTGCTGCCTCCCAACACTAGACTTTCACAGTAAGTTGCAGCGTCAGCCCAATCTCTGGCGCTTCCGTCATCGGCTTGCTGCCAGATCAGGCCGGTAACGTTGTCGGTGACGGTACCATTGCCATTGTCAGTGTAGGACAGGGGAGTAACACTGCTGAATTCGCCATCTTGCCCGGTGCCGGCGCAGGCAATGGTTGCGCCATCTGCATCGTAGCAGGTGGTCTGCCCGGTGTGCGGGAGGGTGAGCAGGTAATCGAAATCGTCTCCAGTACTTGATTTGCTGCCGCCACCTCCGCCACAGGCACTCAGGCTCAAAACAAATGCGGCCGTGGTTACCAATCCCAACATCATTTTCATTGTCACTGTTTCCTCCTTGTTGTTTGATGTGCACCCGTAGTCGTGTCGCCTGGGTGCGGTGCCTATTGACCTGTCCGCAGAAGCATCAGATGCCGGACATTCAGTTTTCGGCACAGTGATAGAATAGCGACCCATGCCTGGTCGCAAGGGAGCCGCTGACGCGTTAAGCAACAGAAGATGCTTTAACGCACCGCTATTGCTTTGAAATGCAGATTCCGGATTTTACATAACTGGGGTGAAGCAGATGCATGACGACTTGCCCCCTCCGAGCGACCCCCTCTGAAGGTTGTTCTGTTAAAAAGGGTGACTCTGTAAAACAGGCAATAGATCAAGACGTGGGGATTATGCCACTAATTTTGTCATAATAAAAACAAAATAATCCCGGTCACCGTTTCCCCCAAATCCGGTCAAGAAAACGGTCGCGACCGGAATTGCTGCGGTAATAGCGGTAGCGTAACGGGTTCTTTTTGTAATAGTCCTGGTGGTATTCCTCGGCCGGGTAGAAGGGAGCGGCGGGAAGGATGCGGGTGACGATGGGGTTGCTGAAGATGCCGGATTCTGCGAGTTCGGCCCTGGACTCTTCGGCGAGGAGTTGTTGTTCCTCACTCAGATAGAAAATGGCGCTGCGGTAGTGATCGCCGCGATCAATAAACTGGCCGCCATCATCGGTAGGGTTGATCTGGCGCCAGAACACATAGAGCAGTTGTTGATAGCTGACCCGTTGCGGATCGTAATGGACCTCCACTGCTTCGACATGGCCGGTGCCCCCGGCGGTGACCTGCTCGTAGGTGGGATTGGCAAGGTGTCCGCCGGTAAAGCCGGAAATCACTGCGGAGACACCGTCCAGTTTTTCAAAGGGTGGCTCCATACACCAGAAACAACCGCCGGCAAAGATGGCGCGCTGGTGCGGCGCGTCAGCGGCCAGTGCGACAAAGGACCACGTCAGGATCACTATCATCAGGACAATTTTTTTCATGGAACAACCTCTGGTGTTTCAGGGGTGGTTCGTGAACCACCCCTACAGCGGATGAAAGGTCAGGGCAGCGGAATTGATGCAATGGCGCTGACCGGTAGGAGGCGGCCCGTCGCTGAACACATGGCCCAGGTGTGAATCACAGCGGGCACACAAGAGCTCGGTACGCACCATGAATAAGCGTCGGTCGCTGCGGGTGGTGATGTTTTCCGGAGCGACGGCCTGATAGTAGCTGGGCCAGCCGCTGCCGGAATCGAATTTGTGATCCGAGTGATAGAGATCGTTGCCGCAACCGGCGCAGCGAT
>OBJA01001638.1_pt1 | contig 14735 bp, 9 predicted proteins | sample 1519751 | NCBI WGS metagenome assembly OBJA01 (sample SAMEA3881238, study PRJEB22517) | soil metagenome | biome: lake sediment; feature: soda lake sediment; material: sediment, water from around vicinity | place: India | collected 2013-12-23 | depth 3 m | reverse complement strand
TACGGATTTCCCAACCGCCGGAATCATTTTTAAACCCGATGCCGTACCAGGTTTTCCCATTCAATTCATAGCGGACTTCCCTGCAATATTTTTCGGCAATTTCAACAGGGATGTGCCTTTGCTTCAGGTAACGCAACAAGGGAAACGAAGCCAGCGGAAGGTCTTCCAGAATTTTTATCCCTTGTTCTGGTTTATTGGTTTCCTGACGATGAATAACCGGATTCAGAAAGTAAAAACGGCCACTTAGTTTATCAAGCAGTTCACTGAGCGTACAATTATGATATTCAATGCCGAAATCAATTAAACTCCCGCCTTTGCCCGATCCATGGTCGTACCAGCGGTTCAATCTCCGGTTGACCTTAAACGAAGGTGTTTTTTCATTCCGTAGTGGCGATAAATACCAATAATCATCTTTACGCACTTTTGATGGCTTGTGCCCCAAGTTGGACAGGTAGCCCACTAAGTCTATTCCTTTGGCTTCAGCTAATGAAAGCCGTTGATTTCTGAATTCCATAACCTTACATTTTCAACTTCACAATCCGCTTCAGTAGCACAAAGTTAAATAAGGGAAATGGGTTTTGCCTATCCCCGATATATTTTGAATGGGATGCAGAAAAGTGAGGAATTTTAATTAGGGAAAGGGATGACAAAAGCCCATGTAGAGCAGGAGTAGGGCTCCTGCTAAACTTGAAAAGAGTATTGCCTTAGCCTAAGGCGTGGTCCTTTTTCGATTATTAATGGTACCTACAAAGCTCAATGATAGTTAGTGGAAAGCAAGCAAATGGTCCGTAACAAGTACGAGAAGCCCTATCGCAAGTAAGTGGATGGGCGGTAGAAAGCAACGGAATGGTTTATTGAAAGCATTAGGATGATATGTTGGAACCTTGAAACAGATGCCCCGCCAACATGAGGACCAACATGGCCGATTAACCAACTATCCTCGCCTGGCAGATTTTAAAATCGTCAGATACGGTGTGGACGGCCTTATTTAGAATGAAAATAAATTACATAAGATGTGGCATGTTGCAGTACTGATAAATAAATAGCAATATCCCGTCATATAAGGCTTTCAAAATATATCCAATTTGATTCTAGTTTTTTCACCTGATTTTTATCATAAATTATATGGGTTAACTTTTATCTGGATCAAGAATAAAGGCATAAATGGGCACTTTTTAAATCCAAAGAAATTCCAAAAACAAAGGGAAAAATACCTTTTTCAACAGTACGACTATGAGCAATTTTTTAAAAAAATTATGGTTTGTGTTAATTGCATTATTACTGGCAGGATATTCTCAATCTCAGCAAATTGAAGATTTTGAGAGTTTGATCAAAACCCCGGTACTTCCTTCTCCCGATGTAGCTTCATTGGGAAAATACGGACAGATACCTGTGAACTTAAATAACGGAATCCCCCAAATCAATATTCCTTTGTATGAGATGAAATCAAATAACCTCGGTCTCAATATTTCCGTCAGCTATCACGGCGCCGGAATAAAAGTAAGCGAAGTTGCTTCGTCTGTCGGGCTGGGATGGTCGTTGAATGCCGGAGGTGTCATTACAAGGGTTGTTAGAGGATGGCCAGACGAAACGGCAGCAGGTTATTTTAGTGTCTTCTCCTATTTTAAAAGTAATATTGAAGGAACTTCGGATGGTTGGTATGGAGCGATCCCTGATTTTGCAACAGTCTGGAAATTAAAATTTACGCAAGGGTATCTAGATAAAGAGCCGGATGTATTTTATTTTAATTTTGATGGATATGCCGGAAGAATAATCTTTAATGAAAACAGAGAGCCGGTATTTTTCCCTTTCCAGAATTTTAAAATAGAAGGTTCGATAGAGGGGACCTGGACGATAACTACACCCGATGGAAAATGTTATCATTTCGAAAAAAAGGAATATACGACATTCAAATTCGGCGGAGCTTTTATCTCATCCTGGCACCTTACCTCAATAACTACGCCAAAAAGTAATGAAATGATTAATTTTGAATACCAAGATAACACCAGAGGATGGGAAGAGGATTTAAGCAACCTGCCCAAATCACAATCGTTCAGCAAAAAGGTTACCCCCGGCCAGGAAACAGTCCCGTTCTGTTATGCGGAAAACCTACAGGAGGAAACACAAACCGTCACGTCGGCTCATTTGAAAAGAATCACCTTCCCAAATCAAAACCTGGAGATTGTATTCAATTATGCAAATGACCGGCAGGATATTGGTGCGAACCAGTCAGTACAGCGATTATCGGCAATAAATGTTCTTCATAAACAGAATCCTTTGGCAAGCTATACGTTTAACAACAATGAATATTTTATCGGCAATGATTCACCAACTCTAAGTTATTTAAACAAAAGATTAAAGTTAAATTCAATAACCGATAATCTTAAAAATACTTCTTATTTATTTGAATATAATGAAGAATACCGAATGCCCTCGTATGTAAGTCCTGATACCGATCATTGGGGGTATTATAACTGTGCAGGAAATACGTCGCTCTTGCCGAACACGATTCCCGATGCTATGTCACAATTGTATGAATACTCACCCTTTCATTTAACGGCAGATAAGGAGGCTAATCCAAATAGTACGAAAGCTTGTGCACTAAAAAAAATCATATACCCTACGGGAGGTTTCAGTCAATTCACATGGGAAGCAAACGTTGTCTCTTATGACAGCATCAGTGAGTTGAAAAATAATTCATGGAATATTTATTACGACAGGAATAGCTACGTCCCGACTCCGGGAGAATCGAGTTTTATCACCTACATGAGATCGCTTTATGTTGATGACCCCGGTATTTTGTCTGCGAACATAAGAATGCAAGCTTTCAACAAGTATGCTGACGGTACTGTCAATATTAATATTACAGGATTAGGATCTGGATTGCCGAGTGGGTATTACAGGGTATATTTATATAAGTTTATGGATAATCCTATGTCCGGAGGGCGTCCTCTTATGCCAATACCATTTGATATACTCAATCATCCGGATTGCACCCAGCTTAGCAATAATCAAAATTTGATTGTCAGTCGTGGTGCTTACTATTTAATTATATTAGCCACTAACAACCCCAACGTAAACTATATATCCTGCGGCGTTAACTATAAAGAACTCGAAATGTCCCGTTATATCGACAAAAATGTTGGCGGTCTACGAATAAAGGAGATTAACCACGGCGATGGTCTAGTCTCCGAAAGTACCATTACGCATAGATATTACTATAAAAGGGACTTTTTAACGCCAGGAATGGGAGGTGAACCGGCCGGATACCAGCGCTCAAGTGGAAAATTATTTATGGATCCGTATCGTTCGGATTACAAGTATCATTATGAGTCCAAGTGCGCCCAGAGCCTTGTTGCAACAAGTTATATGGTAAACGGGCAGGGAGAACCTTATTATTTCGAAGGTTCGCATATTGGCTATGGCGAGGTGACCGAAATAGTATCCGACAACAGCGGATCCAAGATAACCAAATTCTGGAATGATGAAGATATCGTAAAAAGAGACCTTGTGTTAAGCGAACACTGGTATGACAAAGACAAAGCGGTAAAAAAAGAAGTGTTCAATAACTACGTGTCTTACAGTTCCTTTCAAAATCCTGTTAGCCGAATGAATATACGATTAGTTTATTCATATCGAATACCATCTCAGTTTGATTTTTATTACATACTCATTTCTACATTATCTCCAGCAACTACTCATGGCATGTGGTTTGGCTTAAACAAACGTGTAGAAAAGACATATATCGCCTCGGGTACAAATTTTGTCCTTGATTCGGTACTGTATTATTACGATGCGGCATCGCTGGGTAAACACACATTCGTAACCCGCAAGGTTTTTTCAAACAGCGACAACGCCGAAGTAGTGGAAACATATAAATATGCTCAGGATTTTACGCCGTCCGAAAATTTCATAAAACGAATGGTGTCGAACTATACCATAAATGAACCGGTTGAACAAGTCCGAAAAATGAATTCGGTGATCATTGGCGCATATTATAAGAAGTACATAATGGATAATTCGAAAGAAATTTATGAATGCGATTTTTCGAAATATCCGGCAATTAATTCAGGAATAGATCAGTATGGAAATTTATTGTCAAATACTTACTATAGAAAACGCTATAGTTTAGATACGGATATTTACGGGAACTTGATTTCAGTTGTAAAAGATGATCAATTTTCTACCTCATTTATATATGGATATAATAATACCCAGCCGGTTGTGGCGATTGAAAATATAAATTACTACCAGATCAATCCTTCAATTATTACGAACATTCGCACCCATGTTTTTTCCGAAAGCGGACAGCCGAATGATCTTATCGGAGATATCAATTTTGTAAAATCTAGCTTGGGTGCGTTGTATAACGACAAAAACTACCTTGTAAACATTTATACCTATAAACCGCTTGTGGGAATGACATCCATTACTGATCCAAAGGGAATGACAAAATATTATGAATACGATTCCTCCGGACATTTACAATACATACGAGATACTGACAGAAAGGCTATTGAGCAATACGATTATCATTATAAACCATAAAACATATCTCATGAACTTTTCTTTAGCCAAACTAAAAATAACAGCGGCATTGCTTATCTTGCTCATTTGTCTTATAGAAGAAACCCGCTCTCAAAGCAACGACAGGAATTACGTCCTGACGCGCACCATGCAGGACGATTTAGGCAGCCTGGCTCTTGACAGAATTGATTATTATGACGGTTTGGGACGTCCCGTTCAGACTGTCCTTAAAAAGGCTTCACCAGCCCAAAAAGACATCGTCACCCTGCAGGAATACGATGCCGCTGGCAGAAAATCCAAAACATGGTTGCCGGTCCCAACCGGAGCAACGGGCGCATACGTTCCCCTCTCTACGGTCAGCTCTATCTCGTCAGGCTTTTACGGTGACAATGCCGCATATAGCAAACCGGTATATGAACCTTCCCCGCTCGGCAGAATTGAAGAACAATATGGTCCTGGCTCGGCTTGGCATGCCACGGGCAAGTCGGTAGAGACTGGTTGGCTTACCAATTCTGCAAGCGGCAACCTGGCGTGCGGATTGTATGCGGTGGCTTCCGACAATTCCCTGCAAAGGAAAGGTTTGTATGCAGCTGGTCAACTTTATGTAACCCGGACGGCCGATGAGGATGAAAGGATATCCTATGCGTTTGCCGATAAGTTTGGACAAACCGTGCTGCAACGGGCAATGAACGGAACGGTTGCCCATGATACCTATTATATTTATGACAAATTCGGCAACTTGAGGTATGTCCTGCCCCCGGCAGCAGCCGATTTGCTTACAGCAACAACCACATGGAACGATGATAATGCCACCCTGAAAGCCTATGCCTACATCTACAAATACGACGAAAGAAGGCGGCTAAAAGAAAAGAAACTGCCCGGGGCAGGTTGGGCATACCTGATCTATGATAACCAGGATCGCCTGGTATTGTCACAGGATGCCAAACTCAGGGCATTGAATGTTAATAAGTACCACTACACAAAATATGACGTGTTAAACAGGCCGGTCGAACAGGGAATTTGTGTTGAGAATAAAGATTATGTCGTCCTTAGAGGTGCAGTAGGGATCAGCAGTAATTACCTTCCGGTTGGCTGCAGCGCCACAAGCTACACTTACTATGATGATTATAACTACCAGTCAACTTGGGGCGGGAGCCCCATCTATAACACCTATGTTTCGGTTTACACCGGCCAGGCCAAAGCCGCCAATGTGAAAGGCTTGGTAACGGGGACAAAAACGAAGGTATTGGAAACTTCGACATGGATCTACACGGTGAACTATTACGACAAGTACGGGCAACTGATACAGCAGTTCCAAAGCAACCCCGACGGCGGGCATAACCGGACATCCACAGCGTACAATTTTACCGGCCAGCCAACCAAACAGCAGGTCTATCACCGGAGAACAAGCAGTTCATCGATAGTATATACAGATGAAGAATATTTTTATGATCATATGGGTAGGTTAACCAGGACAGAATACCGTTATAACCAATCTGCCACGCCTGTTATACTGGTTCAAAATACCTACGATGAAATTGGCCGGTTGGCAACAAAAAGCCAGCACAATAATCAGCAGTACACCGACTATAGGTACAATATTCGTGGTTGGTTACTCAAATTAATGATCCCACTGTTGCTGTAAGCAATAACAGGCTGTTTGCTATGAAACTGTATTACGAGGCCGATATGGCCACCTCCCTTTCCGGGGGGCCACAATATAACGGTAATATCAACGGAGTACTTTGGCGAAAAACTGATGGGACCAAAAAAGGATACAACTATTCCTACGACGGGCTGAACCGCCTGGCCGCTGCCGATTACGGGACCTACAACGGAAGCTGGGCCAACCCGGTGAGTTATGATATGAGTGTAAACCTATATGACAAAAACGGGAATATACAAAGCCTCACCCGGAAAGGCTCCGGTACGACAAACCGGGAACTCCTGAGTTATACCTACAACGGGAACCAGTTAAGTTCAGTTAGCGGGACCTACGGGGGAACCCAGGGAAAATCAGGGAGCTTTACCTACGACCAGAATGGAAATTCCACTTCTGACGGCTTGAGGGGTTTAAGCACTATAGCCTATTTCCAGGAAATTGACTTGCCTAAACAATACTATAAGGATGTCAACAACAAAGTGGATTATACTTATGATGCTTCCGGCCTGAAATGGAAGAAAACAACTACCACCAGCGGCAGCCGGGATACAACATCTTACTCTGGGCCATTTATTTATGAAGGCACGCACCTGGCTAAAGTTTTAACGGCCGAAGGCTACCTTGTCCCAAATCCAAATCCCAGCTTAAACCTGTACCACTATTTCTTGAAAGACCACCTCGGCAATACCCGGATTACCTTTTATTACAGTGGCAGTACAGCCGTAGTTGACCAGGAAGTGGAATATTACCCCTTTGGAAGTTTATTTGCCGATAACAATCTGGACAAAAACACTTACCTTTACAATGGTAAAGAGTTACAAAACGAGTTCTTTGAGAATTATGATTACGGGGCCAGGTTCTACGACCCCGCGTTAGGTAGGTGGCACTCAATAGACCCGTTAGCGGAAAACTATAGTTCTTGGTCGCCCTACAATTATACAATGAACAATCCCATTTCATTCATTGACCCTAATGGTATGTCTGTAGACAATTATGATATCTACTCGCATGGCAATATCGTAAAATATGAAACAGATGATAAATCTAATACTTACACTTACATTAAAGAAGATGGTACTAGGCATGTCGTTGGAACTTATGATAAAAATGATAAAGGTTTAGTTCAGCTTGGTAATATTGATGATAGCAATGGAAGTGGGGCAAACATTAGTGTCAAATCTGGGAATAGCGATAGGATGTATGCCTCAGGAGATGCAGTTGCGAGTCTTATAGGAGCATCAGCAGATTCCGGGCAAGAAATGTCTGTAATCAGTATTAGCGAGTCTGACGGTTCTTCACCTTCGCCAAGTACTTCACATAAGGATGGTAAGAATATGGATTTAAGATACGCAGGGAAGAATGGAGCCCGTGATGCCATTGACTATAAGGACAGTAAAGCTAATTTTGATAAAATTGACCAAACCGCTTCTGCTACTATGAATGCAGGATTGAAAAAGTTCGGATGGAAAGATATTCGGTCATCGACATTAACCATTTCTAATACAGCAACGGTTGGAGGAAAAGAGGTAACCACTTCTACAAGTTATTCTGTTTCTGGGACAACCCATTTGAAGAACCATTATAATCATCAACATATTCAAGGATATAGACCTAGTGTTGTGAATAGAGGAAAAGTACTTACTCCAATCCCAATGATACCGTTTAACGGTTTTTAAACAGAAAGAATATGAACAAGAAAAGCTTAATGTTTATCGGCTTGGTATTTATTATTTTGAGTTTGTGTTGTTCGCAACAAGCATTAACATCTTCTTCTCAAGATAAAAAGGTAGAAGATAGCCCGGTCGGTTTCGTTTTTATTGATATATCCGGAATAAATAATCAAGATGGGACTATCTCTATTTTAAGTCAAAATAAGGATACAATACTGCATTTACAAAATCAAATAATATCAATAAATGGAACGAAGTATAAGATATACGAAGAAGAACATTTATATAAAAAATTAGTTAATGCAGAGTTTTTTGACACAGAGTATGGATTGTTTATACTTAAGTGCTACCAGAGCACAGATAAGTTTTATAAAGTTGAGTTAAATGGAGAAACTGCACTGGTAAGCAATAGTTCAACAAACAAGTTTGTGCTGTTTAAAAGCTTAGAACAATACATTATGGAGTCCTATCCTATTCCTACTCAACAAAATCCATTGAGAACGAATCCAGATGAAAATGCAGGCATAGTGGGTAACTTTGACAAATGGGTGTACTTGCCTGTTGAGATTGACGGAGATTGGGTTAAAATAGTTGATGATAAGGATTGCTACAGCGGAGAAGCTCCTTCACCAGTTGTAATAGAAGGTTGGATTAGATGGAGAAAAAATGGAAAATTTATTCTACAAGTAGGCCATACTTGTTAATCAAATAAGAAACCAGCCTTCGGGCTGGTTTCTTTTATGCTATATACGCCTGCCTGGTTTTAAAATCGCGCAGGTAGGTATCAATAATAGCAAAGACTTTTGTTTTTGTCCCGGGGTCGAGTTTTTCAATCTCCTTTAACCGTTTCAGGGTAGCATTGTCAATTTGCTGGTAATCACCCTCTTTAGCCAGGTAATCGAGCGTAGGTCCCAACGCATCGGCAATCTTTGCCAACACTCTTCAGGATATGCCTCTAGTAGGCAGGTGGATGGATCGGCTGTTGACATCCGCCTATGGCGAAGGCACAAACTTCGCCATCAATGCCGATGCCAACAAGGGCCACAACAGCATACTCTACAACTTCCTGAACCTTCCCAAACGGGTAGGCACAACGGGCCAATATATTTCCTATATTTACGACGCTGGGGGGACAAAGCTGGCCAAAGTGGGCACAGGCGGCGCTGTTGCCTACTATGCCGGTGGTTTTGTTTACAGCGGGAGTTCTTTGAACTACATCATTACCGGGGAAGGGATGTACCTGCCGGGGGGCGGCTACCATTATTACCTGAAGGACCACCTGGGCAACACCCGTTTGGTGGTCAACACCTCGGGCACAGGGGGCACAGTTGTGCAGCAGGCGGACTACTACCCGTTCGGAATGGACATCAAGGCCTACTCCAGCGGGGCAGAGAACAAATGCCGCTACAACGGCAAAGAGCTCCAGGACGATGCCATCAACGGAAAAAGGCTCGATTGGTACGATTACGGCGCAAGGTTTTACGATCCGAGTTTGGGAAGGTGGCATACGCCAGATCCATCTGCTGAATCTTATTATCCCTTCTCTCCTTATGCATACTGTGGAAATAACCCTATTCGGCTTAGTGATTTAGACGGTCGAGATTGGTGGGACAGGGTGCAAGGTTCAGTCAGGGGTGTTTATGATAATTTTACCGGCGCAAATACAAGGGCAAGCTATAGTCCGACCAGTGCAAGTGATTATAACAGCGCATTAACTAAAGCGGATATTGTTTCGGCAGCTGCCGGTATTGCCATGGAAATTAATGGAGGGCAGAATGCCGTTGGGGGTTTAGTTCTGGCACCAGAGACAGGAGGAGCAAGTTTAATACTTTCCGGAGTGGGGGTAGCGGAAGCTGCAGAAGGAGTATTTATGACCAAAAATGCTGTTCGAAACTTGATGAATGGAAACAATTATGGTGAGAATACAGGATCTTCTACAAATAGTGAAGGAAATGGTACAAAATCAGATAACAAGCTCAAGCTTAATAGTGAAGCAAGCGGAGATCACAGTAGCTTTAAAACTGATGCTAATGGCAAAATAACAAATACAGCAACGTATAAACAGAATCCTCAAAATCCAAGTGGTTTTGACGAAGTCAAGCGTGTCGATGTACAAGGCAAAGCTCATTTTGATAAAAAAACACAAACAGTAGTTGAAACACCGCACGTTCATGAAAATAAGATAGTAAGGCCTACAAAACCAGATGATTTACCAAGACAATGAAAATCGAAATAATAAACTGGATAAAAAATTGGTATCTAGACCAATGTAATGATGACTGGGAACACAGTTATGGGATTACCATACAAACAATTGATAATCCTGGATGGGAAGTCAATATTGATTTAAAAGGCACAAAATATGAAGGACTAGTGCACAAATCTCAGTTAATAGAAAAGAATGATGCAGACTGGTACTCATTTAAAATTGAGGACAATAAGTTTTCTGGTTATGGGGATCCTTCCAAGCTAGATTTAATTTTAATAAAGTTTAAAGAACTCGTAGAGCGTTATAAAGCCTGAAGCAATAAGATAGATAGCAACCTTCTTAATCTGTTTGTAGATACAACGAACCCGACCATCTTGGCCGGGTTCGCTATTTTATATAGTTTGTGAAAATTAAAGACTATATGCTTGTTTTGCTTTATAATCCCTAAGGAATGCATCCATCAGGGCAAACAGGTGTTTTTTGTTTTCGTTATCGAGTTGCTGAATCTCCTGTATTTTTTTAATGATGCTTTTATCCAGCAAAAGGTCGGTGCTTCCACCCAAATAATCCTGAGACACGTTCAAAGCCTCTGCAATCTGCGTGGCCATCTCAATAGAGGGCTTTGGCTTCAGCTAATGAAAGCCGTTGATTTCTGAGTTCCATAACCGCACATTTTCAACTTCACAATCCGCTTCAGTAGCACAAAGTTAAATAAGGGAAATGGGTTTTGCCTATCCCCGATATATTTTGAAGGGGATGCAGAAAAGAGAAGAACAATTTACGGGGTATTAATAAATGACCCGGAAATGGATTGATAAAAGGGCATTGAAAGCCGGAGGAGGTATCCTGTGAACCTAGAAGTAATGGTTAGGTGAGCCTGATTTCCGTTTCATGTTGATTTAACTAAGATCCACGTCCAGAGGTACTAAAAACAGATCAGGTGCGTACCACCTTATTTAGAATAAAAATAAATTAGATGCATTGTTGCCTGTTGACATACTGATAAGTAAATAGCAATGTCATATTATTCAAGGCTTTCAATTATGTCCAATTTGATTGCAATACTTGTGTCTGATTTTTATCATAAATTTAGGTGGGTTACCTTCTGATATAATCAAGAATAAAGGAAATAACGGGATGCTTTGTTAAGTAAAAAGGCACCGCCTTTAAAAAAACGGCGCCCCTTTTCAAACTTTAATTACTAATCGGGAGTCGCCACTCCCAAAAAACGTTTAAAACTATGAAAAAGATTTTACTTCTGGCGTTAGTTAGATTATATATTGCAGCAGGCTTTACACAAAACAAGCAGGTAATACCGGATTTGGATTGCGGCTATAAGATGACATTAGTAAAAATCTCATTGGCAATCGCTCTTGTAAGATGCTAAATTGTAAGCACTCACTTAAAATCCGTTTTAGCATAAACACTACTGAATACACCAAAAATTGAACAAATATTTTTATTTAAAAAATGAACTAAAAGAATCAAAATGATGAAATTTCTTTTTTGGATATTGATGATATTTTTATCCCTTCCAATGAGTATAGCAGCTCAGGGTGATGCTCCCAAAGTACTCATTCCATCTCCAGAAATTGAAATGTTTACAAGGTTTAGTGATTATCCTGTAAACACACAAACTGGAATTCCGGAGATTGCTATTCCTCTTTATGAGATTACCAGTGGCGATTTGAAACTTCCTTTAAGCATTAGCTATCATAGTTCCGGCCGGAGAACCTATGACAGAAATGGTCCGCTAGGTTTGCATTGGACTCTAAATACTGGTGGTTTAGTAAGCAGAATTGTATTTGGCCTACGTGATGATGATTTATGGCAATTCCCAACACCGTTCCCTGATGTAGCCAATCTATCTGTCCAAAATTACTATGATTTAGCGGGGGTTAACAAATCACCCGGGACTGCGTCATATTATGATACTGAATATGATATTTTTTCATATTTTCTTAATGACAATTCAGGTAAATTTATTTTGAAGGATGTCAACAATTCAAATGTATAAAAACCTTTAATTAACCAACAAAACTAAAGATGAAAAAAAGTTTAACGCTGAGTTGGATGCTCATTTTAATCTCGATTTCTTTCTCAAATGCACAAAAAGAACTTTCGAAGATCATCCCTCCTTCACCGGAAATACAGTCTTTATTCAGATTCCTAAATTACCCTGTGAATAATTCTACTGGAGTGCCTGAAATCAACATCCCACTATACATGATCAGGCATGGCGATATTGAGGTGCCCATCAGTTTGAGTTACCATGCTTCCGGCAGAAAAGTAAGTGATGTCACCGGTCCCGTGGGTTTGGGATGGTCCCTGAACTGTGGGGGGATGGTTTCCCGTACAATTTACGGCAAACCCGACGGTGCGCAAGATTTTATCTCCGAAAGCCATAAAACGGCCAGCGAAATGCTGTCATCTCGCGACTACCAGGCGATGGCTTCCATCTATTACAAAAGTAACCGAGTCTCCACAGGTGGAGGGATGTCTTTGAATGATTATGACTCGGAATACGACATTTATAATTTTTCCTGTGGCGGAAATTCGGGGAAATTTGTCTTTGATCATGCACAGCGTAAAGCCGTTATTTTCCCTCACCAACCCATAAAAATACCTTATTCAAATGACGTACCATATCAAATTATTGACGAGGAAGGTTTCACCTACCAGTTTGATAAAACCCAGGAAGCATTTGCCGGGCAAACATGGACCGTTACAGGGAGGTATTTGACATCAATTACAGCTCCAAACAACAACAACAGGGTTGATTTTTTCTACCAAGGATTCAGATCAACTGCAGAAAATGCAGTTGAAAAATGTACCTACAACGATGACATTCAAACAGGAGATAATAATTTTAAATTGAGCTTACTCCAAAACAACAGGACTATGCTGGAGGCTCCAATTCTTGAATATAGCGAGTGGAGAATCAAAGAAATCGATTTTAAAGAAGGGACAGTCGTATTCAACATGGAAGCTGGGGCTTACCCAAAGATTTCCAGCATCCAAGTTAAGGATAATGAGGGGACCATATTAAAGACGATCGAATTTAACCGCTCATTTTTGGATCGCTCCGGAACTATAGCTAATTACAAACTGGATAATATTATCATAAAAGACAGGAACAATAAAGAAATTGAAAACTACCGCTTTGAATACCTTCCATCTGAACTCTTCACCGTTGAGAGCAAGGACTACTGGGGTTACCGAAACGGTTCGAGTAAAATGGCCATCCTGCCTTACTACCAAATTTGGTCTTATGAAAACAACTCCATGAAAAATATTGGACATCTGGAGACCGACCGGAATCCCAATCCTATTTATGCCAAAATGGGAATGCTGAACAAGATAATCTATCCCACAGGGGGGAGTACGGAGTTTATCTACGAAGGGAACCGGATAACAAGGCTCGGAATAGAAGTTGACGGACCGGGGCTTCGGATAAAACAAATCAAAAACATGAACAGCGACGGTCATTTTAATCTTAAAACATATACCTATACAATTGGGAGTATTCGTTATTACCCCGACATGAAATACAATGGCATTCAAAAAAGATATTTTTATAATCTTGGTGAGTATCAGGCTTTTTCTACTGGACAATCTTATAATACAAGGATTTATTATTCTGAGCTACAGGGTGATGTATCTTATCAACTTGACCAGCCGGTAGCGTACAGCTCTATAAATGAATACTACGGTACAGAGCAAAGTAATTCCGGGTATACAAGCTATACCTTTTCCAATCCAAGTACCGGGGGGATTGCAAAATTCAACCCTCTAGATTTTTCAAATTGTTCAATACCTAATGGTACATTCTATTACGGAGGTCTTTATCCTAATACAGACACTAATTCCCTTCCTTGGTACGTTGGCGAGTATAATTTATGGAACACCCGACAGTTGACGCAATTGTCTCAGTATTCTTACCAAGGGCAGGACCCCCAGGGCAAGAATACCTATAAAGTAATTAAAAACATGAGCTACAACTACAATACAATTATGACCGGGAATTTAAATGGGATCCATCTTAACAAATTCAGCGAATTCCCGCTGGACGACAACTATTCCATTAGGAACGAGATGTTCGCAGGGCTTTATTGTCACGTGCCGGTGTTTATGGCCGCTGACTATAGCATATCCATCGGTAAATTGGAATTGGCGAGCATCATTGAAACAACGTATACTGATAACGGACAGGAGGTATCGGATACCACTAGATTTTTTTATAATGACAAGAACCTAGTGCGTGAAACCCGCCGTAAAAAAAGCAGTAACGGTGAAATAATTACCAATTTTTTGTACCCTTTTGATCCGGTAATCAGCGCTACCGCGCCGTATAATACAATGGTCGGCAAAAACATGCTGGCCCCAGTCATTGAAAAAACCGAAAAGTATAACGGGAAAACTACCTCCAGCAAACTTACCACCTACAAAGCGAATGGCAGCAGTTATGTTCCGGACAAAGTATATTCTCTGGAAGCAGAAGCTCCTCTCTCTTCATTTATTCCATTCAATGGGACCACCAAAGACAGCCGTTACGGCAGTACGCCTGAAGTTTCCTTTGATAATTATGACAGCAAAGGCAACCCAGTCCAGGTAATGGGCAAAGACGGCGTGGTGACTTCTTATCTATGGAGCTACAACCAGGCCT
>OBJA01001637.1_pt1 | contig 14744 bp, 18 predicted proteins | sample 1519751 | NCBI WGS metagenome assembly OBJA01 (sample SAMEA3881238, study PRJEB22517) | soil metagenome | biome: lake sediment; feature: soda lake sediment; material: sediment, water from around vicinity | place: India | collected 2013-12-23 | depth 3 m | reverse complement strand
ATTGATAAGCGGGTGATAACATGTTTGATCGATTAGCGATTATGGAAAAACAATACCAAGAAATGCAAGAAAAATTAAGTACGGGCACATTAGAAGTCAAAGAAATGACAAAGCTCATGAAAGAAACCGCAAGCATACAAGAAACGGTACTTCTTTATCAATACTATAAAACAAAAGAAACAGAGTTAACTGATTTAGAAGACATGCTTAAAGAAGAAAAAGATCAGGATCTCATTGAAATGGGTCAACTCGAAGTTGACACCATCAAAACGATACTTGAAGATACAGAAGAAAAGTTAAAAATCATGCTTCTACCTAAGGATCCTAATGACAGTAAAAACGTCATCATGGAAATAAAAGGTGCTGCAGGAGGCGATGAAGGAAACATCTTTGCAGGTGATCTTTTTAGAATGTATGCACGCTATGCAGAATCTAAAAATTGGAAAATTGAAATTTTAAACGCGATGGAAGGCAACATGGGCGGATACACATCGATTGAGTTCATGGTTTCAGGAAAACTGGTCTATTCGTTTTTAAAACATGAATCGGGTACACATCGTGTACAACGTGTTCCAGAAACAGAATCCATGGGGCGTGTTCATACATCAACAGCAACTGTTTTAGTCATGCCAGAAGCAGACGAAATTGATCTTGATGTCAAATGGGATGATATTCGAGTTGATACCTATAATTCATCTGGTCCAGGTGGACAATCTGTTAACACAACAAAATCAGCTGTTCGATTAACCCATGAACCGACAGGTATTGTCGTTTCATGTCAAGTTGGCAAGAGCCAACATGAAAATAAAGCTAGTGCGTATACATTACTTAAAACACGTATTTATGATCAAATGATTGAAGAGCAACTCGAAAAAGAAGGTGCTGAAAGAAGATCACTTATTGGGCGTGGCGATCGCAGTGAAAAAATAAGAACTTATAATTATCCACAAAATCGTGTATCAGATCACCGTATTGGCTTAACACTGCAACGCTTAGATGCGATTATGGAAGGTCGACTTGATTTAGTCATCGAACCTCTGATTAATGAATTCCAAAAAAGACAACTTGTTGGTGAATCCAAGTGACCTATGAACAATTACTAAAAACAGCTTATCAAAAAGCACGCACGCATCAAAAAGAAGAAGAAGCTTGTAAACTATTGATGCTAGAGATATCAGGTCTTGAAGCCCATCAATTTTACTTGTCATTAAAGCATGAGATAGACATGCAGTTTGTTGAGAAATATTTAACCATGCTCGATCAATATTTAGTTCATCATGTTCCTATACAACATCTGCTAGGCTATGCTTACTTTTATGGACATTCTTTTATGGTTAATCAACATGTCTTAATTCCAAGAAACGAAACAGAGGAACTAGTTGAACATATTCTTTATTATTACGATCAGCATTTTCAACATAAAAAAATAAATGTTTTAGATTTAGGCACGGGTTCAGGATGCATCGGATTATCCCTTGCACTTGAAGAAAAAAACATGCAAGTTACGCTTTCTGACATCTCTGATCAAGCACTAAATGTCGCGCGATATAATATGGAAAAACACCATCTCAACGTTAAACTGATTCTCAGTGATTTGTTTGATGATATGTCTGATTCATTTGATATCATCGTCTCTAACCCTCCATATATACCCGATGATGAAGTGGTTGAAGATATCGTTAAAAAAGAACCGCATATCGCACTATATGGCGGTAAACTTGGAACGGAATTTTACGAAAAAATACTTAAACAAGCTAAACCTTTCCTTAAAGATAAAGCCATCATAGCTTTTGAACATGGTTATCAGCAAAAAGAGGATATTAAGTCTTATGTGCTAAAACATTACCCACAGGCATCGATTCTTCAACTTAAAGATATGCAAGGAAAAGATCGATTTACATTCATTGGATTAGGAGGTATTTTATTGTGAAACACGGAAGTTTAATCATTATACCGACCGATACGGTATATGGACTTGCTGCTAAACTTTATGATCAAGCAGCACTTGAAAAAATTTATGTTGTAAAGGGTAGAGAACAATCCAAACAAATTCCCATTTTAATTTCATCATTCGATCAAATCAAAGAGATTGCCATCTATAACAAAAAAGCCGAATTAGCCATGAAGACCTTTTGGCCTGGAGCCATCACATTTGTGTTAAGCACAACACCAAAACATGAAGCATTAACTGGTGAAAAAACGATTGCGATACGCATGCCTAATCATCCTCTTGCACTTGAAATCATTTCAATAAACGGACCACTTAGAGCAACGTCCCTTAACAAGAGTGGTGAGCCACCAATGACAGATATTCAGGAAATTAAAAACGTTTTTGGACAACATGTAGAGATGATTCATGAACAAACACTTAAGCAATCCAATGTATCATCAACCGTCGTTGATTTTCAACTAGAACCGTTTAACATGTTAAGAGAAGGCGACATCAAAAAAGAAGATATTGAACAACTTCTCACACAATTAAGCAAATGACACACAAAGAAGTCTTTTTAAGACTTTTTTTGTTATCTTTTTGCAAATAAGGTATATAATGAAAAAGGTTAGAAAAGAGGTCTTTTATGGAATTTAGAAATATTGCTATTATCGCACACGTTGATCATGGCAAAACGACATTAGTCAATCAATTACTTAAACACAGTGAACGCTATGATGCACATCATGAACTCGATGAGCGAGCAATGGACTCAAATGATATCGAAAGGGAACGCGGGATTACGATCTTAGCTAAAAATACCGCGATTATCTATAAAAATTATCGTATCAATATTTTAGATACACCAGGTCATGCTGATTTTGGTGGAGAAGTCGAACGTATTATGTATATGGTCGATGGTGTTTTACTTTTAGTTGATGCTTATGAAGGCGTTATGCCACAAACACGATTTGTCTTAAAGAAAGCTCTAGAAGCTAAATTATTACCTATTGTTGTTGTCAATAAAATTGATCGTCCATTTGCTGATATTCAAAAAACGTTAAACGAAGTTTATGATCTTTTCATCGATTTAGGTGCTGATGAACATCAGCTTGATTTTCCTGTCGTCTATGCATCTGGTTTACAAGGATTTGCAAACTATGAACCTACCCTTAATCAAGATGTAAAAATGGAACCTATTTTAGATACCATTATTAAAACAATACCTAAACCAAATGACGATGCTACTGCACCTTTACAGTTTCAACCAGCGCTCATTGACTACAATGATTATGTTGGTCGTATGGGTATTGGTAAAATTTATAAAGGTACCATGAAAACAAACGATTTTGTTTCATGTATCCGTATGGATGGTTCAATCATCCAATTTCGTATTCAAAAAATCTTCCAAAGTTTAGGTATGGAAAAAATTGAAGTTGACACAGCAACTGCAGGAGATATTGTATCGATTGCAGGTTTACCAGATATTCATGTTGGTGAAACAGTCACTGAGGTAGGGTTTGAAGAAGCACTTCCTCATTTACATATTGATGAACCTACTGTACAAATGACATTTTTAACGAATAACAGTCCTTTTGCAGGTAAAGAAGGAAAGTTCGTCACAGCATCAAAACTTGAAGACCGTCTTTATAAAGAAACACAAAAAGATGTATCACTTCGTGTAGAACGCATTAAAAATCAAGAAGCATGGATTGTCTCAGGACGTGGCGAACTGCACTTAGGTATTTTAATCGAAAACATGAGACGTGAGCAATTTGAGTTTCAAGTCTCGCGTCCAAGAGTCATTATCAAAACAGTTGACGGCATCAAATGTGAGCCCTATGAAGACGTTCAAATTGATTTACCTACCGAATATATGGGAACCATTATGGAAATGTTAGGTGAAAGAAAAGGCGATCTCGTTTCAATGCAACAACACGGTGATTACAGTCGCATTCATTATGTGATGCCTTCACGTGGGTTAATTGGTTTTATGACACAATTTCTAACAGCAACCAAAGGTTATGGTATCTTATCACACTTATTTCTTGATTATCGTCCTATGCATACGGATGCTGTAGGCAATCGTCGAACAGGCTCGTTAATATCATTGAATCATGGTATGACAACGGCTTATGCGATTGGAAGACTAGAAGACAGAGGAGTTATGTTTTTAGAACCTAGAGTCTCTGTATATGAAGGTATGATTGTTGGTGAAGCGAATAAAGATAAAGATATGGTTGTTAATGTGACCATGGAAAAACAACTGACAAATATGCGTTCAGCAGGAAAAGATTCAACCGTCGTTTTAAAGAAACCAAGGCAAATGAGTTTAGAGGCTTGTTTAGCTTTTATTAATGATGATGAACTCATTGAAATTACACCTAAATCCATTCGATTAAGAAAAACCCTTTTACGTGCAAATGAACGCAAACGATCTTATGATTATGAAACAAATGAATAAAGCGTGTGCAAACATGCTTTTTCAATCGTTTTACTTACTATTTTACTTAGATAAAATAGGTCATTTATGATATAATATCTAATAGGTCAAACTAAGGAGGATTTCATGAAAATAGCCATAGGTAGTGATCATGGTGGATACGATTTAAAAGAAGCCATCAAATCATACTTTGATACGAAAGATATCACATATGTCGATTTTGGCACATACTCCAGCGCATCTGTAGATTATCCAGATTATGCGAAAAAAGTTGGAGAAGCTGTAACGAAAGAGGCTTATGACTTTGGTATTGTTATTTGTGGCACAGGCATTGGCATTAGCATTGCTGCAAATAAAGTCAAAGGGGTTAGAGCTGCTCTTGTCTATGATGAGAACACAGCCTTTTTAGCAAAAGCACATAATCACGCCAATGTGATTGCCTTAGGTGGTAGAACAACATCTAACGAGAAAGCGATTGCTATCATTGAATCCTTTATGCAAGCTGACCAAGAAGAAAGACATCAGCAACGTATTGATAAAATTAAAGAAATCGAGGGGAAATAAACATGGGAAAAGTCGTCGTCTTAAAACATCCTTTAATTGATCACAAAATGATGAAGATTAGGGATAAACGAACAGGAACCAAAGAGTTTAGAGAGGCAGTTTCTGAAGTAGGTGGGTTAATCACTTATGAAATCACGCGTGATTTCACAACAGTTCCCAAAACCATTGAAACACCGATTTGTGAAACAACCGCTTATCAACTTGAAAAACAAGTTGTCATTATTCCAATTCTTAGAGCAGGTTTAGGCATGGTTGATGGGATTCATAACATCATACCAACCGCTAAGATAGGTCATATTGGTTTATATCGCGACGAAGATACTTTACAACCTCAAGTTTATTATTCAAAATTCCCTAAAGATATTGCAGAATGTGTTGTTTTAGTTGTTGACCCCATGTTAGCAAGTGGTGGATCAGCTTCCAAAGCCATTGAAATATTAAAAGAAAAAGGAGCTACCGATATTCGTTATATTGGATTAGTCGGTTGTCCTGAAGGTATTGAACGATTAAGAAAAGACCATCCTGATGTGGATATCTATCTTGCTGCTCTTGATAGTCATTTAAATGAAGTTGGTTATATCGTACCAGGTCTTGGAGATTGTGGGGATCGTTTGTTTGGCACTAAATAGATCAAAAACAAGAAAAATTTTTATGACATATATGATGGTTATGCAACTGATTGTTACCATCATCGGGATGGCCTTTTTTGGTCACTTTATTGGTACTAAAATCAATCCTGATTCTGATATGCCAATTATCATGACAGCTGTTGGTTTATCAGTAGGTGTCATCATAGCATTTATTACCCTCTTACAGTTTATTAAAAGCGAGGAACGTTATGAAAGACGTACACGTCATTAGTTTGTTAGCATTAGCATATTCAATCATATTGGTACTCGTCACTTATATCTTTTTTAATGAGTATGATTATCCTTTGTGGGCCATATTAGGATCTGCAGTTGCGCTTTTTAATCATAGCTTGATGATTCAAGTCACGAAGAGAATGACGACACAACGTCTTGTTTCACATTTGATTCAACGTTATGTTTTTTATTTCATTATCATTTTCTTTGTTTATCTTGAAACAAAAGCCTTAGGCACTGATATTATGATTAAATCATACATTTTTTTGCTGTTAGGTATTTTCTCAATTAAAGTAGGCATTTTTATTTACCATACACCCTTGATTAAGAAACCTCAAGCGAAGGAGGAAGAAAAACATGGATAAAGTCATTAACTATATTAAGGATTTACCCATTTATTTTAAAACATCTTTATTTTTAATGGCGGTCTTGATTGTTCTTGCATATGTTGTTGGACGCAAAATATCTAAATTAGATGTGAGAGAAAAGCCAAATAAGTTCTTGACGATTTTTATTGCATTCATTGAGTTTTTCAACAACTATATCAAAGCGAATATTGGAAAACACTGGCGATATGTTGCTCCACTGACATTTACCATGGCACTTTACGTATTCATCTCTAATATTTCAGGTATATGGGCGCTTGAAGCACCAACTAAATTTACAGCCATTACCTTTTCATTATCCATCATTGCATTTATTATTGTGCAATCCACAGGTTTTGTATCAAAATCATGGAAGCACTTATTAGGGATATTTAGTCCGCTTCCACCGATGGCACCGCTCAATATCATTAGTGAGTTTACACCAATCATTTCGATGGCACTGCGTTTATTTGGTAATATTGCCAGTGGTGCACTCATCTTAACCTTGATTTACAAAATGCTAGGTTGGGCTTCAATAGTTGTTACACCTGCATTTCACCTTTTATTTGATATCGGATTTGGACTCATTCAAACACTCGTTATCGTCTTACTTACTATCATATTCGCTTCACTCAAAGTGGATGAAGCGGATTTAGAAATAAAATAATAATAAACAAGGAGAATACATATGTTAAATTTATTATCATCATTTGTACCAACCATTTTAGCAGCAGTTGAGTACACACAACACTTTTCACAAGGTCTTGCATACCTAGGTGCAGGGATTGCGGTCTTCACAGGTGCTGGTACAGCGATTGGACAAGGTTTAGCAGCATCTAAAGCCGTTGAAGCAGTTTCACGTCAACCAGAAGCATCAGGTAAAATTACAACGACGATGTTAATTGGTCAAGCGGTTGCTGAAACAACAGGTCTTTATGGTTTAATTATTGCATTCATTTTAACAGCAAAATAAAAAAGGGATTGATCTAAGTGAGCAAAATATTTGCAGAAGTAACAGAGGCTATTCAACAAGGGTTGAACTCCGTTTTTGAACGCCCTGATATTGTTTTATTAAACATCGTCGCTTTCTTTATACTTGTTATTTTCATTCGTGCATTTCTCTGGCAAAAGGTAACGACATTTCTTGAAGCACGCCAAGAAGCTTTAACACAAGCACTTAGTGATGCTGATGCGGAAAGAAATCGTGCTAAAAGTTTGCAAGAAAAATCTGTATCGGATTATGAACAAATGAAAGAAGAAACGAGACAACTTAAAGAAAAGTTGACACAAGATGCTTATAAACAACAAGAAGAACTCATCACTAATGCCAAAAAAGAAGCGAAGCGTCGCTTAGAACAGGCAGAAAAAGATATTGAGTTTGAAGTAGCACAAGCAAATGAAGAAATTAAGAAATCCATTAAAGTGGTTGCTTTTGCTGCTGCCGAAAAAATCGTTAAGCGCGAAATTGATGAATCAATCCATCAAGATATCATCGATGAAATGATCGCAGAAAGAACAAAATAATGCGTATATCAAATTATGCGAAAGCACTCTTTTCGATTGCTAAAGAACACGATAAAATTGATGCACTTTCTATTGATTTCACACAGTTTATGGATGAAATAAAGGAACATGGCGCTTGGGTGTCCTTGATGGATTCACCCATGGTCACATTCACGAAAAAGAAAGAGATGATTGATACATTAACCTATGATGTGTCGTTTTTATCGTTTTTAAAAATGCTTGCTGAGAAAAACCGTGTTCATGCCATTCATCAAATTTATCTTGAATGGACTGAACTAACGCGAGCACATTTGAAAATTGCGCATTTGCATATTTATACAGCAAAACCAATTTCTGAAGATCGACTCAGTCAATTAAAAGTTGCACTTCAGCCTGTATTTCCTAAACATACCATTTCATTTCATGTGACGATCGATCAAAAACTAATTGGTGGATTGAAAATCGTACATCAAGGACAATCCCTTGATCGCTCTATTTCGCGTGAACTTGAAGAACTATATACAACAATTTAAGGTGGTGTAGAACTTGTCAAAAATAAAAGTCCAAGAAATGACTGAAATCATAAAAAATCAGATTTCTTCATTTGAAAAAGACGTAAAATTAGAAAACATCGGTAAGGTCTTAAGCGTTGGTGACGGGATTGCTATCGTTTATGGTCTTCAACAAGCCATGATGGGTGAGCTTTTAGCGTTTCCTCATGATGTAAAAGGGCTTGTGTTTAACCTTGAAGAACACCATGTCGGTGTGATTCTTCTTGGTCAAAGTGAAAAAATTAAAGAAGGTGACTTAGTTAAAACCACCAAACGTATTTTTGAAGTACCTGTTGGTGAAGAACTTTTGGGTCGTGTCGTTAATCCACTAGGTGAACCACTTGATGCAGGAGGACCACTTCAAGCTAAACATTTTATGCCAGTTGAAAAAAGAGCTGAAGGTGTTATGCAAAGAGGTTCAATTAATGCATCCATGGAAACAGGTATTAAAGTTATTGATGCACTTGTTCCTATTGGACGTGGTCAAAGAGAGTTAATCATCGGCGATCGTCAAACCGGTAAGACAACGCTAGCAGTCGATACCATTTTGAATCAAAAAGGTAAAGATGTGATTTGTATCTATGTCGCAATCGGTCAAAAAGAGTCATCTGTTGCAACACTTGTTCAACTATTTAATCAACATCAAGCGATGGATTATACGATTGTTGTCACTGCAGGTGCATCGAAAGAAGGAACGCTTCTTTATCTTGCACCATTTGCAGGTGTCACCATGGGTGAATACTTCATGAAGCAAGGCAAAGATGTTTTAATCGTCTATGATGATTTATCAAAACATGCGGTTGCTTATCGTGAACTTTCACTTCTTTTAAGACGTCCACCAGGACGTGAAGCGTATCCAGGTGATGTTTTCTATCTTCACTCAAGACTATTAGAACGCTCAGCGCGCTTAAATGATAAATTAGGTGGTGGGTCTATTACTGCACTTCCTATCATTGAAACCAAAGCTGGCGATATTTCAGCCTATATTTCAACTAACGTTATTTCGATTACAGATGGCCAGATTTTCCTTGAAGCAGAACTCTTCTATTCAGGCATTCGCCCAGCGATTAATGCCGGACTTTCTGTATCACGTGTTGGTGGGGCTGCACAATGGAAAGGTATGAAGAAAGTTGCTGGGACACTTCGTATTAACCTAGCAAACTATCGTGAGTTAGAATCCTTTGCGCAATTCGGGTCTGATTTAGATGCCAGTGCGAAAAAACGTCTAGAACGCGGAAGAAAAACTGTTGAAATACTCAAACAAGACGTACACGAGCTTGTTCAAATGCCAACACAGATTGTGACTATTTATGCGCTGTCAAGCGGACACATGGATGATCTAAACTTAGAACAAGTCAAAGAACTTGAGCGTGAAATCACACAAGGATTAGACATGAATGAACTTGGCATCAAGATTAAAAAACACTTAATGGAAACAAAGAGTTTACCTGATACAAAAGAACTTGATCAATTCATTGTTGGCCTTAAGAGGGTTATCTAATGGGTTTAAAGGAGATAAAACTTAGAATGACAGCCATCAACAAAACGGCTGCCATTACACAAGCGATGCATAACATCGCATTATCTAAGATCAAAAAATCAACGGAACTCCTCAACCAATCCGAATCATTCGTGTCGAAGATTCATGACATTTTAAAATATGCTGATCAACATTTAGATGAACCGAACAAGATTACGAGTCCTGGAAGTCAAAAGCACAAACTTTATGTGCTTATTACATCCGATCGTGGGCTTTGTGGAAGCTATCACAATCAGCTGTTTAAAGCTTTTCTTGAGGAAACAAAACATGTATCAAAAGATACATATCAACTCTTTGTCTTAGGAAAAAAAGGGTATTATTTTGCACAAAAAAGAAATCTACCCATGATCAATAATGAAATTATTTATAATCGAGATGATATTACAACTATGTTCTTTAGAACTTACGCAAAACTCATTAAAGATGTTTTTGTGCAAGGTCATATTGATGAAGTTGTTTTATATCACAACCACTATATCAACACAGCAACACAAGTCATTAAAAAAGAAACGATTCTTCCAGTTATCTTTGATAAACCTAAAGTATATCGTGAAGAATACATCTATGATGTTAAACCAGAAGTTGTTTTAGACCAAACGGTTGATATCTTTATTGAATCATCCATATTTAAAGCATTAGCTGATGCAAAATTATCGGAACATGCAGCCCGCATGATTGCGATGAAAAATGCAACAGACAATGCGAATGACATCGTTGATCGTTTGCATACAATGTACCATCGTGCAAGACAACAAGAAATTACTTCAGAGATCATTGACGTCGTCAATGGCTCGAACGTTTAAGGAAGGAGAAATAAGATGCAAGGTAAAATTACACAAGTTATCGGTCCTGTTGTTGATGTTTTCTTTGAGGACAAACTTCCTGCTATTTATGAAGCATTAGTTGTACAAGTAGAAAAAGATAAGACCGTGACATTAGAAGTATCGCTTCATCTTGGTGATCATATCGTTAGAACGATTGCACTTGAACCGACAGAAGGTTTAAAGCGAGACTTGATCGTTAAAGCAACAGGTAACGCCATTTTAGTACCTGTTGGTAAATCAGTCCTTGGACGTATCTTTAATGTTCTTGGTGATCCAATTGATGAAGGTGAGCCATTTGCTGAAACACAAAAACTTCCTATTCACCGCCCATCACCACAGTTTCATGATTTATCAAGTGAAATTGAAATTCTTGAAACAGGGATTAAGGTCATTGACTTATTAGCACCATACATAAAAGGTGGTAAAATCGGTCTATTTGGTGGAGCAGGTGTAGGTAAAACAGTATTAATCCAAGAACTTATCCATAATATTGCTCAAGAGCGTGCAGGTATTTCTGTATTTGCAGGTGTTGGTGAGCGTACAAGAGAAGGATATGAACTTTATTCTGAAATGACTGAATCGGGTGTTATTAATAAAACCGCACTTGTCTTTGGTCAAATGAATGAGCCACCTGGAGCAAGAATGCGTGTTGCACTAACTGGATTGACTATGGCTGAACATTTTAGAGATGAGGAAAAAACAGACGTTCTCCTCTTTATTGATAATATTTTCCGTTTTATTCAAGCAGGTAGCGAAGTATCAGCTCTTTTAGGACGTATGCCATCAGCTGTTGGCTATCAGCCTACACTCGCAACCGAAATGGGGCGACTACAAGAACGTATTACTTCAACCAAACATGGATCCATTACATCTATTCAAGCCGTTTATGTGCCCGCAGATGACTATACCGATCCAGCACCTTCTACCGTATTTAGCCATTTGGATGCAACCACAAACCTATCGAGAAAATTAACTGAAATTGGGATTTATCCTGCGGTTGATCCACTCGCGTCAACATCTAGAGCGCTTGCACCACACATCGTGGGTAAAGAACACTATGAAGTTGCTAGAACTGTTCAAAAGATGATTCAACGCTACCATGAGCTTTTAGATATTATTGCTATTTTAGGTATGGATGAGTTAACAGATGAAGATAAACAGCTAGTTCACCGTGCCAGAAGACTTCAAAACTTCTTATCACAAAACATGAATGTCGCTGCTCAATTTACAGGTGTTGATGGTGTCTTCGTACCACTAAAAGAAACCGTAAGAAGCTTTAAAGAAATCATCGAAGGTAAACATGATGACTTGCCTGAAGAAGCTTTCATGATGGTTGGTACGATTGATGATGCGATAAAGAAGGCGAAAAGTCTATGAAGTTTAACGTCCTAACACAAGTTGGAAAAACCTATAGTGATGATATTGATTATGTCATTATTCGTAATGAAGATGGTGAAATGGGTATTTTAAATGACCATATACCGATTGTCGTTCAAATAAGAGAAGGTTATGTCAAATTTGTTCAAGGCAAAAATGAATCATTTCTTGTTGTCGAACAAGGCGTTATTGAATTCAAAAATAATGAACTAACGATTTTAGCACTCGAAGCACAAATCGGGCAAACACTAGAAAAAGCAAAAGCAGCGTTTAACATGATGAAAAAAGAAAAAATCGATTTTGCAAAAAGAGAAAACGTTGATTTTTCAAAACAAGAAAGAGAACTCAGAGAAAACATTACAAAAAGCAAAGCTGGACAAGTCTAAGGAGGATATAAAATGGAAAGAATTGTCTATTTTAGTTCACTCGTTATCTTCTTCGCCATTGCACTAAGAATTTTAAGAGCGATTCATATCGAAAACAAATTTGAAAAGATGAAAATTTGGGAAATTAAAGCATCTTATTTCTTGATTGCTTTAATCACGGGACATATCTTAGCTGAAATCATGGTTAAGTTAACCGAACTCTTTGATATGGGTTGGTTCACAAACATTTAAATAAGACAAACACGCAAGTTGCCAAACTTGTGTGTTTTTTAAATAATAATAGACAAACATCAAAAAAACATGCTACAATGTAAGAAAAAACGAGGGGTAATTTATATGAAGAAAGGCATGCCTTTTTTGCTTGTATTTTTTCTAACAACCATATTGTTTGGATGCCAAAAAGCAGACGACTCTACTATACCAACTGATCCGATGCAAACAGACATCAGTGATCCAACAGTGATACCTACAGGACCAATCATTACACCAACAGATCCAACAATGATACCAACGGATCCAACAGTGATACCTACAGAACCAACGATTGTTACGGAATTACCAACGATAATCTATTTTGACTCAATGGGTGGTTCTGAGGTTTCCCCTATTGATATAGGAGATCATCTGCACATAGAAAAGCCTGAAGATCCTGTGAGAGAAGGTTTTGTTTTTGCAGGATGGTATGAACATATTGATATTGCAGATCAAAACATGATAACACACCATGAACCCATTTCATGGCCGCTGGATACCCATGCGATAAGTGAAGATATAGTGCTCTATGCTTTATTCATCGATTATAGAGAGCATAAAGATTTTGAGTTTGTTCAGTTCCAAGAAGGCTATACTGTTTCTAAGTATTTAGGGTCAGATGCTTATGTTGAAGTTCCTAGAGTCTATTTAGGCAAGCCAGTTCTTCAAATTGGTGAAGCACTATTTAGAAACTCAACGACACTACGAACGATTATAGTCCCTCGATTTGTTAAATCCATTCAAATGAATGCATTTTATAATGCTTCTTTTTTAGAATCCGTTCAATTTGAAACAGGCAGTCAATTAGAAGAAATAGGTATTCGTGCATTCCAATTAACAAGTTCTCTTGATAACATGTTAATACCAAGAACAGTTGAAATCATCAAAGAGTATGCATTTAGGTCGAGTGGCATTCAGACGATTACTTTTGAAACTGACTCAGTTCTTCACACGATCGAGCTAGGCGCATTTTACTATGCTACAGCACTCAAAGGCATTACGATTCCTAAAACAGTTAAAACGATAGGAAATGCTGCGTTTTTTCATACAGAATCCATGATAGATTTCACATTTGAAGATGGTATTGATCTTGAAGAAATTCCAGTTAACATGTTGAATGGTGCTAAATTGGTTAAACATCTTTTTATACCTCAGTCTGTTAAACGCATAGGAGATCAAGCATTTGAAGATATGATTTCATTGCAGTCTATAACATTTGAAGAACATAGCCAGCTTGAAATCATCGGTATTGATGCATTTTATTATACACATCAACTTAAATCGATTACTATCCCACAATCAGTTATTACCATTTCTGATTATGCATTTCGAAGAAGCGGGATAGAGTCTATTGTATTCGAACCTAACTCACAATTAGAAACCATTGGACTTGGCGCATTCTACTTAGCTAAACTCAAATCAATCATTATTCCTGAATCCGTTTCATACATCGGCACACAAGCATTTTACAATAATGATGAACAGATGGTGATCTATATCACACATAGTTCCATACCTGAAGGATGGCACTTAAACTTTAATCCTAATCATTATGTGGTTCATTTGAATGATCAAAGTACATCCTAAAAGACATAAAAGCACTTAAATAGTGCTTTTATTAATTCACAATGACCATATTGAGTGATATAATAGAAGAAAACACCACTTTGGGGGTACTCTATGAGAAAAACAATATCTACTCTTTTTATCGTGTGTGTGCTATTTAGCACACTTCTTTTAGCTAGTTGTTCAGACGAGGATGGTCATCAGATCGAGATTTCATTTCACACCAATGGAGGAAATGACATTGCTTCAATCACATTTAAAGATGGCGAAACATTTCAGTGGCCAGAAGAACCCGTGAAAGATGGGCACACTTTTGAAGGCTGGTTTTTTGATAATGATTCATTCGAACAACCATTTAACGAAGATGCGCTTGAAACCATCACACAGAGTTTAAATGTTTATGCAAAATGGGGATTAAATAGTTATGAAGTTCACTATGTTTTAGATGGTGGAATCAATCACGAAAACAATCCAACATATATTCATCATGGTACAGAAAATGTGATGTTATATGAACCATCAAAAATAGGTTTTTCATTTGAGGGATGGTTTGTTGATGAAACTCTCAATCTCGCTTTTG
>OBJA01001636.1_pt1 | contig 14744 bp, 17 predicted proteins | sample 1519751 | NCBI WGS metagenome assembly OBJA01 (sample SAMEA3881238, study PRJEB22517) | soil metagenome | biome: lake sediment; feature: soda lake sediment; material: sediment, water from around vicinity | place: India | collected 2013-12-23 | depth 3 m | reverse complement strand
GGTTTTGAAGTGGCGGTTTTACCGGCATGGCGCCCCGACAAAGCAATGGCCGTGGAGCGCACCGAATTTTTTAACGATTATGTGGATCAGCTGGCTGAAGCGGCTAACGTTGAAATCGACAGTTACGATGCTTTTTTAATTGCGATCGAAAAACGCCACCAGTTTTTTCACGACAATGGTTGCCGCTTGTCTGACCACGGCTTGGAAACCGCCTATGCCGAAGATTATACAGATGAAGAAGTTAATCAAATTTTCGATAAGGTCAGGAGTGGAAAAAATTTGAAAAAAGAAGAAATCCTGAAATTCAAATCGTGCATGTTGTACGAATTCGGAATTATGGACCACGCCAAAGGTTGGACACAGCAATATCATTTTGGCGTAATCCGCAATAATAGTACCCGCCTGTTCTCTAAATTAGGCTCCGATACTGGCTTTGATTCTATTGGCGATTTTCCAATCGCACAGTCTTTGGCAAAGTTTCTCGACCGTCTGGATCTGGAAAACAGGCTGGCAAAAACCATTTTGTATAACATCAACCCGGCCGACAACGAAATTTACGCGACCATGCTCGGAAATTTTCAGGATGGCTCAGTGCCGGGAAAAATGCAATTTGGATCCGGTTGGTGGTTTTTGGATCAGAAAGATGGCATGATCAAACAAATGAACGCCCTTTCAAACCTGGGTTTGTTGAGCCGTTTTGTCGGTATGTTGACTGATTCACGCAGTTTTCTGTCCTATACCCGTCACGAATATTTCCGGCGGACATTATGCAACCTGATTGGCAATGACGTTGAAAACGGCGAAATTCCCAATGACATGAAGCTGTTGGGAGAAATGGTTGAAAATATTTGCTTTAACAACGCGAAAAACTATTTCAATTTTTAAGTTGAGCTATTTATATTGGTTCTAACTGAAAAGAATGTTATTTTTGCAATCGATTGCACTAAGACAGATGCGATCATTTAGCAGTTTTCAAAATGAATTAATGTTTAGATTGGAAAAATGAATAAAAAAGTTGTAACGTTCGGAGAGATCATGTTGCGCCTGGCAACTCCGGGATATTTGAGGTTCAATCAGACCGATAGTCTGACAGCTACTTTTGGCGGAGGTGAGGCTAATGTGGCCGTTTCGCTGGCTAACTACGGCATTCCGGTTGATTTTGTGACCCGGCTGCCCAAAAATGACATCGCCCGTTCCTGTGTCATGGATTTGCAGAAATATGGCGTTGGTGTTAACCAGATCATTTATGGAGGAGACCGCATCGGTATTTATTTTCTTGAAACAGGTGCCGTAAGCCGGGGGAGCAAAGTGGTTTATGACCGCGCCCATTCTGCCATTGCCGAAATCAAACCGGGAATGATCAATTGGGATCAGGTTTTTGAAGGAGCAGGCTGGTTCCATTGGACCGGCATTACGCCGGCCATTTCGCAAGGCGCTGCCGACGTTTGCCTTGAAGGGATCAAAAAAGCAAACGAAAAAGGAATCACCGTTTCCTGCGATTTGAACTTCCGCAAAAACCTCTGGAAATATGGCAAAACAGCCGGCGAAGTGATGCCTGCCTTGGTGGCCGGTACCGATGTGGTTTTGGGTAATGAAGAAGATGCCGCCATGGTGCTGGGAATTCATCCCGAAGGGGTCGATGTAACCGGCGGGCATGTGGAAGGCGCTGCTTATGAATCTGTTTCAAAACAAATTATGGCGAAATTTCCGCGTTGTAAAAAGGTGATCACTACTTTGCGCGGTTCGGTCAATGCCAACCACAATAGTTGGGCGGGCGTGCTTTGGGATGGTCAAAAGTTGTACGAGTCGAAACATTACCAGATCACACACATTGTTGACCGTGTTGGCGGTGGCGACTCTTTTATGGGCGGCCTCATCTATGGTTTGCTCACCTATCCGGGCGATGACCAAAAAGCATTGGAATTTGCAGTGGCAGCTTCTTGTTTGAAACATACCATTTATGGCGACTACAACCAGGTCACTGTCGATGAGGTGGAAAAACTAATGGGCGGCGACGCCAGCGGAAGGGTAGCCAGATAAAAGCCTCCCCCTAACCCCCACCGAAGGAGGGGGAACAAGAAAGCAACTGGAAAAATTGGTGATTTGAAAAGTAGGAGTAGTTTACTGTAAACTATAAACTGAAAACTGAAAACTGTTATGGCTCGATTTACAAGAATAGAAGTAGCGCAAACCATGAAGGCAACCGGCATTGTTCCGGTGTTTTATCATGCCGATGTGGATTTGTGCAAACAAGTAGCAAAAGCTTGTTACGAAGGTGGAATTCGCGTATTTGAATTTACCAACCGTGGCGATTTTGCCGCAGAAGTATTTGCCGAACTCAATAAATGGACAACAAAAGAATGTCCCGAAATGATCATGGGCGTTGGTTCGATCGTGGATGAAGCCACCACGGCGCTCTATATATCACTTGGAGCAAATTTTATTGTTTCGCCTTTGATTGACGAAGGCATGGCTCGCATTTGTAACAAACGGAAAATTTCATGGAGCCCAGGCTGCGGTTCGGTAACCGAAATTGGCCGGGCACACGAACTGGGGTGCGAAGTGGTGAAAATATTCCCGGGTTCATCGGTTGGCGGGCCGGAGTTTGTCAAAGGAGTGATAGGACCGATGCCTTATGCCAGCATCATGCCTACAGGCGGTGTATCGCCCGATGAAGAAAACCTGAGCAAGTGGTTCAAGGCCGGCGTGCATTGTGTGGGTATGGGATCACAGTTGTTTCCTGCAGATGTGTTGGCCAATAAAGATTGGTCGTTTATTACTGACAAATGCCGGGAAGCGCTTGGCATTGTAAAGAAGCTTCGGTAAGTTTACCCAATAGCAATTAAACCTAACACTAATATTTAAAATTGACTATGTCTTTGAATACAATTAACGAGAAGATGTCCAAGTACCGGTGGACAATTGTTGCTATGTTGTTCATGGCAACAACCATTAATTACCTGGATCGTCAGGTACTTTCGCTAACATGGAAAGATTTTATCGCACCAGAATTTCACTGGACAGATAGCGACTACGGAACGATCACGTCCCTGTTTTCCCTCTTCTACGCCATTAGCCTGGTTTTGGCCGGTCGGTTTGTTGACTGGATGGATACCAAAAAAGGTTTTCACTGGGCCATTGGAATCTGGTCGGTTGGCGCAGTGCTACACGCGTTTTGCGGAATAGCAACTTCCGGTATCATTACCGGCAACTGGTTTGTAGGCTTTGCCGAGGCTCGCCATATCATTGGAGGAGTTCAGGATGTTGCCCGGGTATTGAATGTAAGCGTGGTCTTGTTCATCTTTGCTCGTCTTGTATTGGCAATTGGTGAAGCAGGTAACTTTCCTGCCGCGATTAAGACAACCGCTGAATATTTTCCTAAAAAAGACCGCGCCTATGCAACCAGTATTTTTAATGCCGGTGCTACCGTAGGCGCATTAGCAGCTCCGGTTACCATTCCTTTGATTGCCAAACACTGGGGTTGGGAATCTGCTTTTATCGTGATCGGCGCCCTGGGTTTTCTTTGGATGATCTGGTGGCAGATTGGCTACCATAAACCGGAACGTCACCCGCGCGTAAATGAAGCAGAGTTGGAATATATCAATCAGGATCTTGTGGCAGGAGAAGCTGAGGCCGAGCAGAAAAGAGTTGCATCAGGCAAAAGAATCAGCTTTAGGAAGTGCCTGCGTTATAAACAAACCTGGGCATTTGCTTTTGGTAAATTTATGACAGATGGCGTGTGGTGGTTTTACTTGTTCTGGACACCGGCTTACCTGAGTTCGGTTTATGGACTGGAATCATCTGACCCGAGAGCACAGCTTGGATTATTTGTGCTTTACGCTATTACTTTGCTGTCGATCATAGGTGGATGGTTGCCGAGCTATTTTGTTGATAAACAAGGCATGCATCCTTATGCAGGACGTATGAAATCGATGCTGATTTTTGCATTTTTCCCGTTGCTGGCTGTATTTGCTCAGCCGCTGGGCCACTTATCTTATTGGTTCCCAATTCTCATCATTGGTATTGCAGGTGCAGCACATCAGGCCTGGTCGGCCAACATCTTTTCAACGGTTGGCGACATGTTCCCCAAAGCCGCTATCGCTACCATTACCGGTATTGGAGGCCTTGCTGGCGGGCTAGGATCGGTATTCATCAATAAAGGTTCCGGCATGTTGTTCGATTTTGCCCGCGAAACTGAAATGAGTTTCTTAGGATTTAAAGGGGTTGAGTCTGGCTATTTTATCATCTTTTGCATCTGTGCTATCGCTTATCTTATTGGCTGGGTCGTCATGAAATCACTGGTTCCGAAGTACAAACCAATAACCGATTTGGTTTAAGTAGAGGATTCTTTTCAAACAAGTTTAAATATATCATGATAAAAGCCGGCTTTGTCCGGCTTTTTTTGCTTTTACTACGCCGCAAGTATCAAAAAATTCAAGGAAGCTACCAGTTTTTTAAGGCACGTTTCTTGGATGAACTTTGAAAAAGCTGGTTGGTTTTTAATCTATTCAGAAAAAATTTATCACATGCGAATGAGCTTTTCTGTTTTACTGGTTTTTGTTTTTCACCTGCTTTCAGCACAAATCACAATTCAATATAAAAAGCTGGCAGGTGTAGATCCCGATTTGCTGAGCCTTGATATTTATGCTCCCGCGAATACCGAAGGAAAAGCACCGGTGGTTTTTTGGGTGCATGGCGGTGGCTGGGCAATTGGCAGCAAAAACTACACAACCGACAGTAAAGCTGAATTTTTTACCCGAGAAGGATACCTCTTTGTCACCGTCAATTATCGGTTATCGCCTTTTCCTCCCGATGTTGATGAGGCCGGAAGAATAAAACACCCCGATCATATTATAGATATTGCCGATGCCGCGCGTTGGGTATATGACAGCATCGCCAACTATGGCGGCGACCGGAACAAAATGGTCGCGATGGGGCATTCGGCCGGTGCCCATTTGGTGGCTTTGCTGGCAACCAATCAGAAATACCTGAACCGGGTACAACTTCCGGTAACGGTTTTTTCGGGCGTTGTGCCAATCGATACTGAAGGTTTTGATGTGGAAAGAACCATCAATACCGGCGGTTTTTTCTTGAAAAAAGCTTACCGGAATGCTTTTGGCGACGATCCGGCACTTTGGGAGGATGCGTCTCCGTTCAAACAAATTGAACAGGGCGAAGCCTTGCCCAAACATTGGTTGCTTTTCGAACGGGGAGGTGAGGAAAGGGTGCAGCAATTGCAGGCTTTTGCGCAAAAATTGCGAACCAACGGCACCAACATTGAAATTCTTGATGCGCATGGTTTAACCCATATCGCCGTCAACCGGCGGATCGGCTTGTTTTTCGACGATGTAGTTTCGCCTGCAATTGCCGAATTTCTTCAACGGGTTTTTAACTGAATGTCAATGGATGCAAGCGCTACATGATTGGAAAACAAACTATTGACCGTGTTACCGAATAAACAGCTGGTGATTCTGAAAATGGCCTGACTATTAATCTGCCATTTAAGTGACGAATTTTCACTCTTCGTATTTGATTACTTCTACCGGACAGCCCTCGGCAGCTTCTTTGATACAACTTTCATTGGCTTCCAAATCGGCGCCTTCTATGACCACTGCCACATCGGGCATTTCGAACACATCGGGACAAGTATCTGCACACAATCCGCATGAAATACATCCTTCCTCGATCCATACTTTTTTTATTGTCATCGCTCAAGTAGTTTAAAGATTGACAAAATGTTGTTGTCAAAAATAGCAATTTCCCGGGAATTGTTTTGCAAAAAATGGATGCCATTATCCACTTTTTTGATGAAAATTGTTCTGTAGTATATTTTCAATCAAAATAAATCAATGGTTTGTGCAAACAAAAAGCCGGTGTTTTCGGGCACCGGCTTCTATCTTATAAAATGAAATCGCTACTTATTTTTCAAAAACGACCCCTTTTTCGTGTACGCTGCTAACAGCCCGTCCCGAAGGATCGGCATTGTTTTTAAACGATTCGTCCCAGGCTAACGCTTCGGCTGTGCTGCAGGCAATGGAAGGTACAGAAGGCACGCAGGCCGCAGCTGCATCCGATGGAAAATGCTCCTCAAAAATGCTGCGGTACAAATATTCTTCTTTCGAGCGGGGCGTGTTGATGGGGAAACGGTAATGGGCCTGTGCCATTTTTTCGTCCGAAACTTGTTCTTTTGCGATTTGTTTCAGGGTATCGATCCAACCATATCCAACGCCATCAGAGAATTGTTCTTTCTGTCTCCAGGCTACGCTGGCCGGCAGCATGTCTTCAAAAGCTTTACGCACCACCCATTTCTCCATACGACCGTTTCCGGCCATTTTTTCTTTTGGGTTTAAACGCATGGCAACATCTATAAATTCTTTGTCGAGGAAAGGTACCCGTCCTTCTACACCCCAGGCAGCCAACGATTTGTTGGCACGCAAACAGTCATACAGGTTCAACTTGTTTAGTTTACGCAGGGTCTCTTTGTGAAATTCTTCGGGGTTTGGCGCTTTGTGAAAATACAGATAACCACCAAAGATTTCGTCGGCGCCTTCGCCGGTTAGCACCATTTTTATCCCCATTGATTTGATTACCCGTGCGAGCATATACATTGGCGTGGACGCCCGGATTGTGGTTACATCGTAAGTTTCTATGTGATAGATCACATCACGGATGGCATCCAGCCCTTCCTGTATGGTGTAATGAATTTCATGGTGAACGGTGTCAATATGATCGGCCACTTTGCGGGCTGCTGCCAAATCGGGCGAGCCTTCAAGTCCAATCACAAAAGAGTGTAACCGCGGCCACCAGGCATCTTTCTGATCGCCTTCTTCAATACGTTTGGCCGAGAATTTTTTCGCCAGTGCAGAAGTAACGGAGGAGTCCAATCCGCCTGAAAGCAGCACGCCGTAAGGTACATCCGACATCAGTTGCCGGTGTACGGCGGCTTCCATGGCTTCTTTCAGTTCTTCAATGTCGGCGCCATTGTCTTTTACATTTTCATAGTCCATCCAGTCGCGTGTCCACCAACGTTTGATTTCTCCGTCTTTGCTGTATAGGTAGCTTGCCGGGGGGAATTCCTGTATTTTTGTGCAGACTCCTTCCAGTGCTTTCAGTTCGGAGGCAACATAGAAATTGCCAGATTTATCCCATCCCATGTAGAGGGGGATAATGCCAATGTGGTCGCGGCCAATCAGATAGGCATCGTTCGCCTCGTCATAAAGTGCGAAAGCAAAAATGCCACTCAGTTCATCTAAAAAACCGACACCTTTTTCCTGGTACAAAGCCAGAATAACCTCACAATCGGAGCCTGTCTGATATTCATACTTATCCTGGGTTTGTTTTCTGATTTCACGGTGATTGTAAATTTCGCCATTCACGCCCAGTATCAGCTTCCGGTTTTTACTATATAAAGGTTGCCCGCCCGATTCGGGGTCAACGATTGACAAACGCTCGTGGGCAATGATTGCTTTTGTTCCGCAATAAATACCCGACCAGTCAGGGCCGCGGTGTCTCAGTTTTTTGGATTGTTCCAATACCTGCGGCCTCAGTTCCTGGGGATCAGTCTTTAAATCAAATACGCCTACTATTCCACACATAATTACCAGTTTTTTCAGTGATTACTGTTTTTAAGTCCTTCTTAACAAACGCAAAAATATACATTTTGTTTTTATGTAGAAATAAATATTGACAAATTTCTATAATATTTTATTTAAAATATCAAACAGATAAAAAAAATCATAATTTGATTTCTTTTTGAAAATATGATTTTTGAAAAGTGGATATTTTTTTTTATACTACAGTTTGAAAAAAAGGTATTTTTAAAGTTACCTCCCCCTGCAAAAATAGGGGAGTTTCAGAAAAACTATGGAATATTTCAAAACGCATTGGCAACAGAAATTTTTTCAAAAAAAAAGCAACTAAAAAGTTGCTTTCATCCGTGGAATAATTTTTTTGCTTTCAAACATTGAACCTGAAGTGCATGATGTCGCCGTCCTGTACTACGTATTCTTTGCCTTCTACTGCCATTTTTCCGGCTTCTTTGCAGGCTTGTTCCGATCCGAGGCTAATAAAATCTTCATATTTAATTACTTCGGCTCGAATGAATCCTTTTTCAAAATCGGAATGAATTACGCCGGCCGCCTGCGGTGCTTTAAAACCTTTTCTGAAAGTCCATGCCCTGACTTCTTTCACACCTGCGGTGAAGTAAGTCTCCAGTTGGAGTAATTTGTAAGCTGTTTTTATCAGTTTATTCACCCCCGATTCTTTTAACCCCAGGTCTTCGAGGAATAGCTGGCGTTCTTCAAAATCTTCCAGTTCGGCAATGTCGGCTTCGGTTGCGGCGGCAATCATCAGCATTTCCGCATTCTCATCTTTAATGGCGTCCCTCACGGAGTCAACATAGGCATTTCCGCTGGTGACGGCCGCTTCGTCGACATTGCAAATGTACAAAATCGGCTTGTTGGTCAGCAGTTGCAATCCTTTGGCAAGCTTTTCGTCGGCTTCGTCAAGTTCGACCGTACGTGCCGATTTTCCCTGCACCAAAGTATCTTTATACATCGATAAAAGCTTGAACATTCGTTTCGCTTCGGGATCATTGCCGGTTTTTGCTTGTTTTTCAACCTTGGCAATCCGGCTTTCAACAGTTTCCAGATCTTTTAATTGCAATTCAATATCGATTGTTTCTTTATCACGCACCGGGTCAATCGTCGTATCAACATGAGTAATATTGTCGTTGTCAAAACAGCGCAAAACGTGAATAATTGCATCTGTTTCCCGGATGTTCCCCAGAAATTTATTGCCAAGTCCTTCGCCTTTGCTGGCTCCCTTTACCAATCCTGCAATATCAACAATCTCCACCGTGGTGGGTACCACGCGTTCCGGATGGACCAGTTCTTCCAATTTAATCAAACGGTCGTCAGGTACGGTAATCACACCAATATTGGGTTCAATCGTGCAAAACGGAAAATTTGCTGATTGTGCTTTTGCATTTGACAAACAATTAAATAAGGTTGATTTTCCAACGTTCGGCAACCCGACGATTCCACATTTTAAAGCCATTAATTTATCTTTTTACAAAATTGAGGTGCAAAGATAAACGATTTGTGCAATTATTCAGGGACAATAATTCCATTGAGCAACCGCTGGAGGATTTCATTTAATGTATATAGTTAAATCATCCGGAGAATTAATATTAAAGAACAAATTTGGATGATTTTGGAGCAGTCCTGAAACATCCGGAAAGTTTACCTTTTGTTCCCGGATAATCTTTTGCAGTTTGAAATTGCCCTGTAAAATTTTCTGTTCAAAAAAATCGGCCAGACTCCGGTGGTACAATGCGGCCATTGGTTCCAGCGCGTTCTGATGTTTTGGAATGACGGCCTTGTATCCGTCTTTGTTTTTTAGCAGAAGCTCAAAAAGTTCTTTTGTCAGAAGTGGCATGTCGCAGCCCACCACGATGTTCCAGTCGGTTTTTGCCACTTTTAATGCAGCATGCAATCCTCCCGCCGGTCCACAATCAGGATATTGGTCTGCCACCAGCTCAATGCCAAAATTTTTGTAGCTGGGTTGGTTGGCGCTGATCAATAACTGAGAACAAAGCGGCGCTAATAAATCAATGGCATGCTCGATCAGCTTTTTTCCCTCAAAAGTGAGCATCGCCTTGTCGTGTCCCATTCGTGAACTTTTTCCTCCGGCCAAAATGATTCCGCCAATTTTTTCCTTCTCCATTGCTGAAAATTGAAATTCGTTTGACCAAGGTCGAAAAAAAAGGAAGGCAAAAAAAATATTTCTGAAAAAACTCACTTCATGCGTTACTAACCTGGCAGTTACCGTCTAAATACTAAAAAATACGTAAGTCATGGACGATATGGATAAATCACAAAATAGCGGGAACCTGATTGCGGTTGCAGTTGGGGTGGTTGTAATGGTGATCTTGATTTTGATTTACCTGATGTAATACGACAAAAAGGGTGAGGGCGAGTATATAATTCTGTTGAAACAACAGAAAACCAAAAAACCGGAACAACCAGGAGTTGTGTCCGGTTCTTTTTTTATTTAAAGCCTGACCGATACCAGATGGTGATCGGGCAACGCGCGATAAATGGCCCTTGCATCAGCTTCGCGAATCACGATTCGTATTTCGGGGCGGTATTCGGGAACGTTAAAAAGTATTGACTGAAACAGGTTCCGGCTCGTTTCCTTTAAATCATGAAAAAGCCAAAATTTTCTTCCAGCCCACCAGTCAGATTTATCATTTTGCCCCACGCCTTCAATTTTGAATACCACATCGTTGTTGAGCCGCATCATCCAATGGACGGCTTCAACTTTTGCTGAATCAATTTTGGCTTCCGAAGTTTCGACCGAAGCGGTGTCTTTTGGTGCTTTTTTGATAACAAAAGGTTGTTTGGCAATCGTTGAAAAGCAGGTGTCGACTTTGGCCTGCGTGGAAAATAAATGGTAGTATGCCCCTGGGCCCAGTTGGTTGAAAAATTCGTCCGCTTCAAAATACAGTACTTTTGAAGCTTTGATGACAACTCCTTTTAGTTCAAGTTGCAGCAAACTGTCTTTCAAATTAACCGACAAACTGATTTCATCGGTACGGGCAATTTGGTTGCGGGTTTCCAGCCAGAGTTTTTTTCTGTATAACTCCACGAACGCCGAGTCAACTTTTTGCCCGTTAATTGCCATTAATTTGGTATCCAGTTGTTCGTTGATTGTCTTCATTTTCTTTCGTACCGACAATACACTGAAAATAGTATATTGCAACGCGACGGCAATCAAAATAACCGGAATGGCGTATGTAAAAAAACTTTTCAGCTTCATTTCCTAGATGGTGTTAATTCCGAATTCCAAACTTCTCCTTAGTAAATAAACACTTTTGCGCCAATTGGCAAAGTGCGGTAAACAGCTTCCAAATCTTCATCATTCATCCTGATACAGCCATGCGTTACCGGCATGCCAAGAAACCGTTTATACAAAGTTCCATGAATGAGATATCCACCGCCAAGATTTAAGGCATAATCGCCCAAAACACCATATTCGTATCGCGAAGGATCGTTGGCCGGCGGTACGGGGAGACCTTCTTCAACAAAAGCCCAATCGGGTTTACGCCAAATAGGAGAGGTGATTTTTCCCCGGATGGGAAAAACCCCTTTGGGCGTTTCGAACATCCATGATTTTTTGTCTTCAAGCTCCAGTTTTACATAGCTTCCGGTTGAGCACAAACCCTTGCGGATCAGTTGGCGGTTTTGGTACAAAAAGAAGGTATTGTCGGAGGTGTTGATGACCAGGTAAACCCCGCCCGGAGTCAAAAGATCCAATTTTTTCTGTAGCCGGTTGATGGCTTCGCTCAGTTCTTTTGTTGTTGGCGGCATTATTTCAGAAGCCGGTTCATTTGGTTTCCCCATTTTATGGATCAGTGGCGAATTGATGATCTGGTTTACACCGCCGAAAATCCATAAGTTAAAGGCCAGCAAATAAACGACAATCAGGCCCGGCCAATAAACCCATTTTTTTATTCTGTTGTATTTCGTTGGTAATGGTACACGCGAAACGTTTTCCATTGCAATCATTTGTATTTCATTATTCATTTCTCCCGAAAATTTCGCCCATTGGTTTAAGGGACCCTACAATTATGACAGGTGTACCGTTGCCAATCAGGCGGAACAAAGCATCCATATCATTGTTTTTCAGTGCTACACAGCCGTCAGTCCAGTCGATGCCTTTGCCGCCGTGCCCGTGAATTTCGATCAAACCGCCGATGTCGGCATGTGAAGAGAGTGTGCCGTCCTTTTTTTCAGCGGCAATTCTTTTCCGATCCTCGTCGTTTGGGTAGTTAATCAATAAAGCTTTATAAAATTTGGTGCGGGCCCCTTCCTTTTTCTGGGTGACCCGGTATATGCCTTCGGGCGTTGCTTTATCTCCTTTCCGGCGTTTATCTCCCATCCAGTTGATGCCCAGTTCGGCATCGAAAGTTTTAATTGGCTTCCCACTTTGATAAACTGCACAGCTATGAGCGTACTTGTCGATTAAGATAACTTTTTGTCCGCGGGAAAGACGTATGGCTTCCTCTCCATGTTTTTTCCATTGCGGATAGTGAGAAAACCAAGCCTTTAAAAGCCTCTCAGCTTTTTCATTCGAGCTGGTTATCAGAGCTTCTGCTGTTTCGTGATGCTGTTTCGCTTCTTTAAACCGTCCGTTTTCATAAGCAATTCTTGCTTCGGAAAGTTTCATTTTGCCTTTGTTGTGGGCATTGGAAATGCTCGCTGGCAAAGGCATTTGCTTGTAAACCCGTTCGTAAAGTTTCACTTTCAGCGCAAGTCCGGCAATACCTTTTTTGACCAAACTATTGGTATTGTTCTCCATCTGGACGGAACTTTTTGCCGCCTCATTGGCTTTTTCGATGACCTGATTCACCATGCTATGAATTTTTTCATAATCACGGTTTAGGAAGAAGCGGTCGTTTTGCCCCGACCAATAAATCATCGCTGAGTCATACAGTTGCTGTGCTTCTTTATAAATACCCGGGGCATAAACCCCGGCTCCTGCTTTTTGCGCGTCAACCAAAGCTTCACGTGCAAGCCGCAGTTCTTTTTGCGGAGGTTCGGGCGCCAGCCAAATCAACAACCCACCGACCGGGAGCAGGATTGCAAAACCTGCAAGAATAATGATCCCAACCTTTCTTCTTTTTCTGCCCATATTCCTTCACATCGCAAAAATCCCCGGGACGTATCCCGGGGATTTCCTTTTTATTACCCTTAAGATTGTCTTATTTTTTCTTGTTTTTTGCGTACTTGGCAATCACCTCGTTCAATTCGGCATTGATTGCAAGCGCTTTTTCTTTGGAAGCTTTGGCTTTGTCCAAAGCCGGAATCAATTCTTCAGAGGTAACCAACGTGCTAACTTCAGTCATCGAAGTTTCAATCAGGCTGATGTCGCCTTTGATTGCTTCGAGGGCAGCAGTGCCTTCTTTACCTTTTGGCGCCTGAGCAATCAGTTCGTTGTTCTGAGCAATCAGTGAACCAACTTCAGCTTCAACAGCAGCAATTTCCTGTTTTACTTCTTCTTTGCGGGCCTGAGTTTTGGTTTGTGTTTCCACAGCCATTTCGGTTACTGTTGCCAATTGGGCTTTCACGTCGCCGTAACTTCCAAAAAGTTTGGCTTTTTGGGTTTCAATGTTTTCATTGATAGCTCTCATAGAATCTTGAAGCGCAGCAAATTCGGCTGTTAAATACACGTCGGCACCAGCAGATTTTGCTTCTTCAATGGCAGCGTTTGCTGCATCAATCTCAACTTGCGGAACTTTGCCGCAGCTAGTAAACAAGACAGCAACAGTTAAGGCTGTCAACACGAGCGTAGAAATTTTTTTCATCGTTAACTTGTAAATTTTGTTTTTCTCTTTTAATTCCAATTCCAATGATTACTTTCGTTTAGCTTTAAATCATGTTTGAAATTTCCATTTAGACGGAACATTGCAGTGAAGTAACGCGGGGAACGAAAATAATTTGAAAAACTGACGGATTGAGGCAATATGCAACGGGAAAACATTAAACAAACTACTGATGAGCGGCTTGTGCAACTGATTGTTGATGAGAGCAGGAAGGAGCTTTTTGAAGAACTGTACACCCGGTACTACCGAAAAGTTGCAGACAAATGTTACAGTTTTATAAAAGATAGCCATCAGGCTGAAGATTTTGCCAATGATGTTTTAGCCAAAGCCTATGAAAAACTTCCCGGATTTAAGGCAAGTGCTTCCTTTTCGTCGTGGATTTATGCCATTACCTATAACTATTGTATCGACTATTTAAGACTGAAAAAGAAGCTGCACTACCCCAACTGGAACAATGAAAATGAAATCCCTGATATTATTGATGAGTCGGAAGCAGACCTTCAGGACCTGACTTACGACAACCTGATGAAGATTCTGGAGATGATTCACCCGGAAGAAAAAGCTTTGTTGCTGATGAAGTATCAGGATAACCTTCCAGGCCGCCAGATTGCCCAAACGTTACGAATTAGTGAAGACGCGGTGAAAATGCGGCTTAAACGGGCACGAACAAGGGTAATTTATCTGTACAATAGTCTTTTTCAAAAAGATTTATAACTCCTAACTTGTTACTATTTGAGTAATCGCCGTCAATACATGATACCACCTAACCTAAAACAATAGCGCATGGATGTAAAAAATTTTCTTAATAAAATATTGAGAGGTAGTATGGGCGAAAACATACCGCCTTTGGTGAAATCTGCTTTCAACAAGCAGTTTAATAATCCGCTAAATCCGGAATGGATAAAAGTAAAGGAGTTTTATGAAGCCGTTTTTTATAAAGATGAATTGGAACATCTTGCCCGCTACAAGGGAAATGGTGAGTTGGAAAGCCTGAAAGTGAATATGCCGCTTAATGACGTGCCGGAAGTCATTCATAATACCGCACGAAAACATGGAGAATTAATGAATGCCATTGCCATTCATTACGGCGGGCTGATCAAATATGAACTAATTGTGCGCGACCGAAACCTGATCCGCTATTCGCTGCTGCTGGACCTTTCAGGGGAAGTGATTGAAAAAGAAAAGCTTTAGAAATTGGAGTAAAATATTTTCAGAGGAAGTTAAGAAAATGCTTGCAGCGGTTTCAAATAAAATGTTATATTTGCACCCGCTAGCAAAAATGGTGGTTGTAGCTCAGTCGGTTAGAGCATTGGATTGTGGTTCCAAGGGTCGTGGGTTCGAATCCCATCATCCACCC
>OBJA01001635.1_pt1 | contig 14745 bp, 15 predicted proteins | sample 1519751 | NCBI WGS metagenome assembly OBJA01 (sample SAMEA3881238, study PRJEB22517) | soil metagenome | biome: lake sediment; feature: soda lake sediment; material: sediment, water from around vicinity | place: India | collected 2013-12-23 | depth 3 m | reverse complement strand
AAGCTGGCTTCTGGTTCTGTCAGGGCGTCGAGAGGCCCAGCGGGTCAAGAACTTCCCGCTTGAAGCGCCCCATTATCGCTTCGTCCGGATCCTTGCCGATCGCCTCCGCAATCGCCCCGATTCTCCGGGCGAGCCCGCCGTTTCTCGTCCAGCAGGCCCGGCGCGCCGCCTCGATGCGGTCCCAGTCCCGGTCGGCGACGAACAGCCGCCAAGCCTCCGTTATTTCCGGAAAGAGCTGGCTGCGAAGACCGTCGAGGAAGGTGAGGTAGAGGCCCAGGGAAGATTCCCGCCGTCCCCTGACCACATAGGCCAGGAGGCCGCGGGGATGGGTGTCGGCCAGGATGTCCTTGATCGCCCTGCCGACGAATTCGATCACCGTCCCCGGAAAGCGGCCGACCACCGCCTGCAGGGTCGAGGACGTAAAGACCCCCTGGAGGATTTCCCCGACTTCATGGTAGATGAAGAGGTCCATCTCCTCGTCGACCATGGTGTCGAGCTTTGCCCGCAAGAGGTCCCGGTCGATCCTCCCGTCCCGGATGACGCCGTACCCCCGCAGGGCGAAGACCAGCGATTTCCGGCAGGAGGAGCGCACCTCCTGGAGCTGGTCCCACAAGAAGAAACGGAGGGCTTCCCGGCGGATGATGATCCGGCCGTCCTGGGCCATGGCGAAGGGGCTGGCCATCTCCCTCGCCCGCTCTTTGCCGAGGACGGTGACCGGACAGCCCTCTTCCCGGCGCTCGGCGGCAATCTCGGCAAGAAAGAAGATCGCCTTCATCGACCGTCCGTAACCGGCGCCGTAAAGCAGCGGCCCGTTCTGCAGCGCGCCATTGATCTCTTCGAGGTCGAGGGGGCCGAGCCGTCTTCCCCCGGCCGAAAGCGGGCGATAGGATTCCTCTGCGATCGTTGCCCAATAATTTTCCTTTTCCTCGATCCAGCTCAGGAGATCGGCCGTCTCCGGCTCCTCCCACGGCTGCAGCCCCTTTTCCCACTTGTAGAGGTTGCGCAGTTTCAGCACCATGGTGCACATCGAGTAGATGCCGTGATCCCGGGCATCGGAAATGTCGCAGTTGTACTGAATATCGGCGATGAAGGGCTTGAGGTCGGTGAGCGATGACATGGCACGATGATATCCGCGGGTTGCAATTGTGGAATCGGCGGAGTTCCCTCCCGCCTTTTCCTCCTCGCAACCACTATATACATTAAATTATCTTCGTAGAGATCCATAATCGACGCAAAAGGGGCGGGCACGAAGCAGGTCGCGGGAATCCCGGGAGAAACAGGCAACGAAAAACTGGCGGCAAGCGTCATATTCCGATATCTTGTCAAGATGACAACTTCACGTGCCTCACATTCCGTTCATCAATCGATGAAACCTCGGGAGACACACATGGACATCACTCTCGACGCGATGGAAGTTCGGGTGCTGGGCAGTCTGATGGAGAAGGAACTTGCCACCCCGGAATATTACCCGCTCTCGCTCAACGGACTGGTCAACGCCTGCAATCAGAAGACCAATCGCCACCCGGTCATGTCCCTGGACGAGCGGGAGGTGCTGGCCGCCCTGCAGTCGCTGAAGGCCAAGCACGTGGTCTTCCAGAGCGACGCCGGGCGGGTCCCGAAGTACTGGCATAATTACGGCAAGCAGAACAACCTGATCAGGAGCGAGGCGGCCCTGCTCTGCACCCTCCTTTTGCGGGGTCCGCAGACGGCGGGGGAGCTGCGCAGCCGGTCGGACAGGCTCTGCACCTTCGAAAATCTGGAGGAGGTCAACCAGTACCTGGACAATCTCGCGGAGATCGGACTGGTGGCCAAGCTGCCGCTGCAGCCCGGCCGGAAGGAGCAGCGTTTCGCCCACCTACTGTTCGGAGAACCCGACGACCTTCCCGCCACCGGCCAGGAACAGGTTGTGGTATCCGCCGGGGCCGACAGGGATCGTCTCGGCGAACTCGAGAAAACGGTTGCCCGGCTGCAGGAAGAAATCGAATTGCTGAAAAATGAGTTTCTATCGTTCAGGAAAGAGTTTGAATAACCGCCGCCGCAGCCGGTACGCTGCGATCACCAGGATGATGTTTTCGGGAGAGTCTCAACCATGGCGAGAGAAAAAATCCCGGCTATCCTTCTCATCTTTTCCCTGAGCGGCTGCTCGTACCTCGGCCACGCGGCAAAGCAGGCCGGCCTCTCCGTGCTCCACCGGCAGGCTCCCGCCCAGCGGGTCTACAAGCATATGCTGACTGCCGAGAATTTCTTCGTCTTCGGCAAGGTCAAAAACGGCGACGACCTCAATGAGGAGGCGACGGCGGTGGTGGCGGTATCCGACCTGTACGAAAGCGACGAGGTGGTGGATGTCTGCCAGTTTTCCCGGATCAGCTCCTTCTACGGCCTGTACCTCCCGGCCGGGGAATACCGGCTGCTGGTGGTCAGCGACCTGGACCGCGACGGTTATTACCAGAAAAACGAGGTTGTGGGGGGTCGGCGGATCTCCCTGAATCCTACCTCCTCTCCGGAAAAAGTGGTGAGCGATTTCGATCTCGACCTCGACACGCCCTTCTCCCTCCCCGCCCCCCTCTCCCTGCATCTTGAAACCAGGAAGTCGTCCGCCCTGAGCGATTCGCTCGTTTTTCCGAAGGGTTCGATCCGGAGCCTCGAAGACGAGATCTTCAGCCGGCGCATGGCGAGGCTCGGCATGTATCAGCCGGCCGCCTTCCTTGAAGAAGCGCCGATGATGTTCTACGCCCTGGAAGAGAATCTGGGGTATAAAGTGCCGGTGGTCTTCGTCCACGGCATCGACGGCAGCGCCCGGGATTTCGCGGAAATGGTCGCCGGCCTCGATCGCCGCCGCTACTGCCCCTGGTTCTTCCATTACCCCTCCGGCGAGGATCTCGGCCAGTTGAGCGAGCTCTTCTACAAGATCTTCCTCTCCGGCAGGACCATGCCCCTCGGCGAGATGCCGCTGGTGATCGTCGCCCACAGCATGGGCGGACTGGTGGTGCGGGACGCCATGAACCACCTGTCCGGCAGAAAGGGTGAGAACAGGGTCGCCCTGCTCGTCACCATCGCCAGCCCCCTCGGCGGGCATCCGGCCGCCGCCATGTCCTCCCAGGGGCCGATGGTGCTGCCCTCCTGGCGGGACGTGGACCCGAACAGCGACTTCCTGCGGGACCTGTGGCGCAAGAAGTTGCCCGAGGGCCTTGAATATCACCTCATCTATGCCTACGGAAACGAGAAGATGGTCAAGCTCGGCGAGAACAGCGACGGCGTGGTGCCGCTCTCCAGCCAGCTCTGTAGCCGGGCCCAGGATGAATCCACCGCCCAGTACGGTTTCAACGAGACCCATGCCGGAATCCTGCGCAACCCGGAGGCGATCAAACTGCTGCTCGGCGCGATCGAGACGGTCAGGGCCCCCTTTCCCGAGGACCATATGAGGGAGTTCCTGAAGGGGGGATACGACGTGGCCCTGGGCGATGGGTACGATGCCTGGGGGCTTCACGCCATCCGCAATTTCGGCCGCTGGCTGGAGGCCCTGGCGTCCGGACGGATTGCGCCGATCGACCCTTACCATCACCATTTCCTGCAGGTCTGCCGCGGCGAGGCCTCTCCCGACACCCCGATCGAAAAGACCTGGCTCCGGTTCATCAAGGAGTATCCGGAGCGGGACAGGCTGTAGCGGTGCGGCCGCCGGCCGGAATTGCCGTCGCAGTGGGCGGCGCGCTTACGGGGAAAGGTCTTCAATCAAGGAGGCGGTATGCTGTACGGTGCCATGAATTTTCCGGTTATGCCGGTTCTTGAGCAGATCGAGGATATCGCCCGGCTGGGCTTCGATTACCTGGAGCTGGCCATGGACCCGCCCATGGCCCACCATAGCCTGCTTGCCGCCGATCGGGCGGCAATCGTCGGGGCCCTCACGTCCCGCGGCCTCGGTCTCGTCTGTCATCTTCCCACCTTCGTCCTCACCGCCGATCTCACCGCCGGCCTGCGCCTGGCCTCGGTGCAGGAGATGCGCCGCTCCCTCGAGGTGGCGCGCGAGCTGGGGGCGAAAAAGGCGGTCCTCCACCCCAGCGGGGTCGGCGGCATGGGGGCCTTCGTGCCGGACGTGGTCAAGGGCCATGCCTTCGACTTTTTGGCGGAAATGACCACGGCCGCGGAAGAGCTGCAGATAACCCTTTGCCTTGAGAACATGTTTCCCCGCAACCGGATCGGGGTGACTCCCGAGGATCTCGAGGAGATCTTCACCGCCTTCCCCTCCCTCCGGTTCACCCTCGATACCGGCCACGCCAATATCGACAGCGATGAAAACATCCGGCTGTACCAGCTGGTGGAACGGTTCGGACGCAGGCTCGGCCACCTGCATTTCTCCGACAACCACGGCAAGCGGGACGACCATCTGGCCATCGGCCGCGGCACGGTCAACTTTCCGGAACTCGTCCGTCGCCTGAAGATCATCGGCTACGATGACACCATCACCCTCGAGGTGTTCGAAAAGGATCGTCTGCTGCTGGCGAGGAGCCGGAGGCAGGTTGCGGATATGTTCGCAGCGAATAAACTCGAATCTTCTGAAGAGGCAGGAGACTTCTCCTCAGGGTAACCGAGTCGGGAAGGAATCCTCCGCAGCCTCAATCCCCCGCCCGGTGTGTGTCTACCGCTGGTGGCAAGCGATCTGGGTCAAGATGACCGCCCTGGTGCTGCGGGTACCTCAATTCCGAGCCCGAGGTGGCGCTTGAGGGTGTCAAGCCGGTGCTCGCGCCTTGTATTTGTGCCGATATTCTTGCCAATTTCAGCGGGGCCATGAGAAATTCGCCGCCATAGTTCGATCGTACAATCGCCGGCAACGGATCGTCCCAGGCAAAATAGGCATATCCCTTCACCCCGCCAATCGAGCGAAGCCACTGGCCAAGACTCACGTCACCTTTTCGCCGATTCGCGAGAAAGGAGAGAAGGTCGTTTTTTAAATCCAACCACTTCACGCCAATTGCATGTTTCGTCACCGCTCGAGGATTCTCACCGATAAGATCGCGGTAGCAGATCTCGGAGAAATTGACTCCCGAAAGAGCCGCCTGGACATTCTGCATCCAGAGCCGCGGATTCAGCTCGATCATTTTGAACACGCCGTCGCGTTCATCGAGCTTGAACTCGATTGAGCCGATGCCCGTGTACTTGATCTCATCAAAGAACTGCATCGCCAGCTTGACGAGCTCGGGTTTCACCGTCGAGACCATGCAGGTTCCCGTGCCGAAGTCGACAGGAGACTGCCGTAGCTTATGGGTGGTGAAGACAGCGAGAAGCTCCCGTGTCGGGGAAAAATAAGCACAAACCTTATAATGGTTCCTATTGGGTCCTGTGATGATCTCCTGAATCAGAGGGACAACCCCCTTTTTCGTGACCAGGGCGAACTTCTCATTGAGTTGCTCGAAATTACCGCAGAGAAAGCCTTTCTCAACGAAATGGGCGGCCCACTGAGCGGAGTTCAGCGCCTTGAGCACCACCGGATATCGCAACCCCCCTCTGAGCTGCACCAGTTCCTCGGCGCCGGCGGGAGCAAACGTTCGCGCGACTGGGACTCGAGCCCTTTCCGCCAGCACATATTGACGACTTTTATCGACCAGTCCCTCCAGGATTTCGGCCGATGGAATGTTGAAGAGGAAATACCGTGACAAGAGCTCGCGGTTACGTGAGATCAACGCGACATAGTAGTCCGCCGTGGGGAGCAGAACCGCCTTTTCTTTCCCGCCGTCTATTGAGACGCCAAGGTCGAGGAGTTCGGAGATTGCACGCTCCGGGAATCTCAAGGGGTCGGAAATCAGGATCTTTCTCGTGCAATAGCGGGAACGAAATCCGATTGCATCCTCTCGCCAGTCAACACCGTAACCGACAATTCCAGCTCGACCGAGACTTCGGAGGGCTCCCAACCCATTCTGGTCCATATTGAGCACAATTGCGATAGGCCTTTTCAGCATAGGACTTTCACCTCAAATAATTACCGCCCATCAAGATAATTAGGCCTACGTGGCCTTCCCTCAACAATCAAACATATCTACTATACCCTGTCAATTTGATAAAGCAATATTATTTCTGAAGTCACTGCACATGAAGACTCGAGTCAGCTCTTAACTTCATTTTACAAAGAATTACCGTCAGGCAACCGCATTTCATTTCCGTTTCCGCTACTAAACGGCAATAGGTACTATTGAAGTACGCAACACATAGTTTGACAATTAAATGGAGCGTATCGATACTCTGATCTCTCGCACTATTGGAGCCGATAAGATCATATCTTCAAATTTCAGAAGAGTGGCGGTTGTGTTTTATATCTTGAAGGTACTTACGCCGCTTATCTACTGTGGAAAGGGGATACAGCTTATCGTCCTGGCCTGCTGGACGCATCCCGTCCCACAGGACATTTCTTTCTTCCGCCGGAACCGGCAAGTGTCCTTATTTCCGTGAATTCGACGGGACCTGGTCCTGGGCTCCCGGCGGAAAGGTCGCCGCCCGTGCGCCAACTTCTTGACGAGAGGTACAAGAACCACGGAGACAAGCTGGAACAAAAGCTTCACAGGAAACGGAGCTATGAGGGCGAGAGAGAAAAAACGGTGAGCACCTTTTTCTTGTTTTCAGAATGAATCTCGTGAAGGTACTTGTCACCTCTGCAGTGAGAGATGACAACCCTGGTTTGGGGGCGTCCCGCATGATAGGGGGAGGGAGTCGAGGGGGAGGATGGGGAGTTGAACTGGGAAAAACAAATGCCGGAGAGGCGGGACGCATCCCAGCAACTCTCCGGCATGTCTTTGCTCCGAAAAAGCCTTCACCTTCACCAGGCTTTTTACGGTTGAAAAATCATCTTCTCGTCCGGAAACGGGCTCACGGCGTAACGGTCCGCCTTTCCTCTTCAATCGTGGTTCTCCGTTCTATCTCCCAGGTTGGAGCTACGCCGTAGTGGCTGTGAAGGTCCTGCTGGAATTCCTGGGCCGACATGGTGCCGGGACTGGGAGCATCCCGGAGTTTGGTTTTATCTACCAGCAGTCTGGCGTCCTGCCCGGTGTAAGACAGGGCTGCAAGAGGCACGGGGACAAATACCGACTCCCCGACACCCAGGGCGTCCTCTCGCTCTACAACCACATAATCGATTCGGCCGGTACGGGTATCAATCCGCATATCCGCTACTCTGCCGAGATTTTCACCATCCTCTGCTATGAGCGACCTGCCCATCAATTGATTTACCGACTCCCTGGATGTCAGTCCGATCTGGGTTTGCCGACTGATAGAATCAGTATTTCCAGATTGGAGTTCTTCATTTTGATGGAATGTCTTGGTCTGCCCGAGGCCTTGAGCATACAGCGGGCTTGCCAAGGCGAACGAAACCACTACGGCCAGCAGGAAATTGATGTTCCTTCTCATTTTGAAACCTCCTTATGATCTTTCGCACATGCATGATTGCGATTCGAAGGACGAGAGGCCCTATCGGATGGGCTCCTCATCCCAAGCATACTCTATTACTTGCAATATCCCTGCCAAAAACAAACACAAGGACTGTCGGGATGGCGCTGCGAAGGGGATTCCTGCGTTTTATGGAGTTTCCCCGGGTCTTGAGCACCCTGAAAATTTTTTCTCGATGTGAATGAATTTTCGTGAAGGTACTTACCCCCTTCTGCTGTGAGGTAGAACCCTTGGCGCGTCAGCCGGCAGTTTTCGTGGTGAGAAATGGGAAAACTGCCGGACTGGCAGAAACCGGTCCGGCAGTTTCAGGGGCTATTCGATTCCCCGGATGCGTCATGAGACGTTTTTATCAGGCAAGTATGAAAGTTGACGACAAACGAATGGTCCTGTCTCTTACAACAGGACCACTGACAAGCGATATATTACTGGCTTCTCTGCTGCTGAGGGGTTTCAGACTCCATCCGCATCTGTGGAGACATGCCTGGCTGCTGCTGCGTGCCTTCCTGCCATGCGGGCGAGATGCCGTAGTGGCTATGCAGGTTGCGCTGGAATTCCTGATCGGACATACCGGCCTGTTGCGGAGCGTTGTCCAGCTTGTTTTTATCAACGGTCAGCCTGGCGTTCTCATCGGTGAACTGAAAGGCCTCCAGCGGTACGGGGATGCCCTGCTCGCCGCCAATGCCCATTACTCCACCCTTCTGAACCGTCACATAGTTAATGCGACCGGTACGGGTATCGATCCTGAGATCCTGGATCTGGCCGAGATCTTCTCCATCCTGAGCGACCACGGACATGCCGAGGATATCCTCAGCCGACTGCGATTGCGACTGCGACATCTGCTGCGTTTGCTGTCCGGTGGCTCCGGCCTGGGATTTTGCTTTTTCACCTGCTGCATATCCCGGGGCGGTCAACGCCAATGCGGCCAACATGGTTACTATGGAAACAGTAATTTTTTTCATGTTCATCCTCCTGTGCTTGGAATGCAATTCTACTTGCCTTCAGCCTGGTTATAGACCTTCACGAAAAGGCTCCTATCCAGGGATACCCTTTTTTAGCAAGTTCCATGCCAAAGCGAGAAAAGGGCAGGAGAGGCAGTCAAGATCGCGGCAATATTCGAATTATACCTGTAAAAATACAGAGTTCGAAGGGAACAATTCCGGCATTTCCGGAATTGTTCCTGTCGCAAAGGACGAGCGCCGGAGGGGAGGAGGGACGGGTTGCGGCGTCAGCTCGCATTACCCGTTTTCACCGGTTTCATCTGCCAAAAGCCAGCAGGATCCGGTCGAGATTGGTCATCTGCAGCAGTCTCTGGTCATCTGCCAGGGTGCGGGGGAGGATGATGGTCACCCCGTAGCCTGTCTTGAGCAGGTTCAACTCGGTATTGTAGCTCGCCGGCTGCATCCGGGCGGCAGTCGTGGAATTGATCTGGATGGCGTTATTCCGGAAGTAACGGACGATGTCCTGGATGTGATTGAGACCGATAGTGAACATGGCGGATTCTTTTCGGATTCTGCCGCTGCTCAGTTCATTGTCGATGATCCCGGGAATTTTTTGCAGCAGAATGGCCGTCCTGACCTCCTGCAGGTATTGCAGCTGAGCCAGCCGCTCCTGCGGGGAGGATTCACCGCCTGCCTTCAGGCTGGTCAGGCTGCGATAGACGGCGTTGTAGATATCCCGGTCCTCCACCTGGGAGACGCGGATGTTGCAGCTCTCCCTGAGGAGCATCTCGGCATTGATGAATCGACTCTCATCGGCCAGTTTCTGCCGCAGGAGGAAATTGTCCAGCCGGTCGGAGGCCCCTGCGGCCAGCACCGGGGGGCAGGTTTCGCTCGTAGTGAAATAACCTTCCGGCAGCAGCAGCTGCAGCTCCCTGTTACGGTGCAGCCACTCGCCGATCCGAAAGATATCCGTCTGGGTCTCGATGGTGTTGCTGCCGTTGCGCCCGGTTTCCGCACTCCGGTGGCTGATTCCGATAATGTAGAGCTGCTTCGGACTGTTCTCGTTGACCCGGTAAATCACCCTGCCGTATTCCAGAGGCATGTCGGTGAACCCGGCGGCGGGGGAATTGCCCGTCGATGCGGAGACCGGGAGGACTTGCGACAAGAACCACACCAGGGCGGGAAGAAACGTCAGGAGGAAGCGGGAGGTACTGCGGAGTGGCCTGCCTTCACCGGAGGAAGGAGGGGCCTGAAGGTTCTTTTCCAACGAACAACAATGATCCTGCATATCTCAGATTCCTGTGGCACCGTTCCGTGTTTCGGCCAGCAGGAGATATACAGAATATATATTATGCATATCTGGCAATCCCGCTGTCCTAGGAAATCCCTTAGACCGGTGATTTTGCGTCCTCATCTTTCGGTGAGGTTGCCTTTTTCAGATAGTTGTTTTAGTACCGAAGGACTAAAAACGATTCTCACTTATCAGTCACACTAGCATACCTCCCGACCTCCGTCAATCCTTGGAAAAGCACATTTTGCCGCCGCTCCCCTCCGCCTTTTCCGATCTTCGGGTTTAACCTCAGGATATGGTGGAGTTTATCGGAATTTTCAGGCGAACAATAAAAATTAGTTCGACATTTCATTGTCTTGGATGACAATCGCAAGAAAAGGCGGTAACCCGCGTCGAAGTGGCCGCCTCCCCTGGAGAAGCCGGCACCGAGAAAGAATCAGCTTCACGAAAGCAACAGGCAATTAGCCCCCCTCAGTGTTACGACAAACGCAGATGCAGGCCGCTCCTGCGAGATGGCATGCTGTTGTACGACAAGGAGATCCACGATTTAGGCGATTATTTAGGGCGGCAACGGAAGGGGAATATTAATTCGATTATCTATGCGGGCAGACGCCCGCACCCCAAGGGGATCTATGGTGCTTACGACCCTGATTCATTTTGAGGAAGGTTCTGAACAGTTGGAGGGAAGGGTGCCGATCCGCGGGAACAAGTCTGGGCTCCCCTCGGATCGCCTCCGTATTTACTGGACGCCGCCGGGCGACTGCTGCCCCGGCGGCACAAGAGAGACATTACCGGATCAGTTCCAGGAGATTCCGGCATTCCTTCTCGCAGCTGCGGCAGGCCGCGGCGCAGAGCTTGCAGTGAGTGTGCATGTCTGCATGTTTTTCGCATTCCGCCGCGCAGACTCCGCACGCCGTGGCACACGCCTGAACCTGAGCCCGAATCAACTCCCGGGAAGGCTGGGTTGTGCGCGACAGGACGGAACTGGTGGCATGACAGATATCCGCGCAGTCCAGATCGGTGCGAATGCAGCCGATGAATGAAGAGATGTCCTTCTCGCCCAGGCAGGCATCGGCGCAGGCGGTGCAGGCCTGAGCGCAGACGTTCATCTCGGCGATCGCCGCGGCCAGCTGGTCGGCGTCGCATATGGGTTCAAGGGGATGGTTCCTGATCATTTCACGTGCTGTTTTCATGATACTTCTCCTTCTTTACTGTAGCCCTCATGGGGCCTTTTCCTGCAATGCCCTTTCAATGTACTCGAGATGGCGCCGTTCATCCTCACGGGCCAGGGCAATCACCTGCTTCAAGTCCGGGGGAAGATCCCAGCCCTGGGCAGCTTCATATTCCTTGTTCGTCAACTTTTCGTTGGTATGCATGGCATTCAATGCACCTTTTGTGCCGGTTGCGCTGCGCAGGGAGGTAAATCCTTTGATGAGATACCCCTTGAAGTCGAGGGAGAATTCAGGAGGAGTGCCGCCTAATCGGCGGATCTCGGTGGACAGGTCGGTGATATGGCGCTCATGGTCCTGACGATACAGGATCAGATGCTCGCGGACCTGCTGGTTGTCGGCCTTGTCGATGGCTTCCTTATAGGCATGTACGGCATCGATATCGAGTTGGACAAGGGAGCTGAGCTTCTTCACGATTTCCTTGTTCTCCATGATCTGCCTCCTTCCTTGGTTTCGGTTGATCTTGGTTTCGGTTGATCCCGGGTCATCAATACTCCGGCACCGCCTTGCGATCCTGGAAGCGCTTGACGGGGTGCGGAGCCGTGACAAAACGGTAGTCCTCGCCTTTCTGGCCGATGCGCTTTTTGATCACTTCCTGACTGGGCACCATCCCCGAATTGACCTGTGACTGGTAGGAGTGATAGCGGTGGTCCTTGGGCAGGGAATCCGCCGGCACGAAGTCGGGGCCGTCCTCCGTCAACTGCACCTGCTGCTCGAGGACCTTCCGGATATACTCGATGTTCGATTCGAATGTCAGCGGGGCCGGCATCTCCTTCGGCAGGAAACTCGCGGGATCCTCCTTGCCAAACTTTTTGTAGAGCTCCACCGCCGCCTGCAGATGGCCGAGTTCCATATCAAGGTGGATTTCCCACAGTTTTTTCACCCGCGGCTCGACTTCCTGCTCCATGAAGGCGTGGTAGAGCCAGCACTCATGGAATTCGTGCATGACCATGCACATCAGCCAGGTGCAGGTGGGATCCAGCAGCGATTCGTAATGGGAGACGTGCTGTTCCTCGACCATGCCGATCTCGGTGTAGAGGCCGCGGAGCATCGGGTCCTCGTATCGGTTGGCCACATTCATGTAAAAATTCATGGTCTGCTGTTCCGCGGCCACCAATGTCATGACATTCATCATGGTGATCGGCGCGGCGGTCTTCATGTCCATCGGCCTGCGGATGGAATCGAGGGGATGGCGGTGTTCGGCGACGGTCGGCCGTCCGGGCATGATCTCGGTCAGCTTGCCCACGATGTTTTCGGCCTTCATGGTGCCGGTCTGCATGTCGAGCATGTTTGCGTACCGGTAGAGGTGGTCGAAATCCTCGAGCAAAGCGAACTCATAGGCCTTCTTCATGTAGGCATCCGGTTCGTTCCGGGCGCACCAGGCGGTAAGGTCGACAGCCACCTGCTCATAGCCGATGGTGTTCTCCAGGGTCGTTTCGTCGCCGGGGACGGTCCCGCTGACCGCCTTCTGCTGCTGCTGCTCAATGCGGCGGGTGAGGGCCAGGGCCTTTTTCAGCTCCTCGTCCGGGGTCATCCTGGCCATCATGTGCTTGAAAATTGCCGCATCGACCTCTACGCCGTTCATAGCGATGATTCTGGTCCGGGTGTAGGGATGAACTTCCTGCTTCTTGTACTGAAACGCCGTAAGGTCCTGCCAGCTGCGCGTCTGCTTATCGAGGGGCATGCCCTTTTCCTGAAGTGGGTTGAATGCGGATTGCTTGGCCATACTGCCTCCTTGGTTGAGGATGATAACAAGCGATCATGCCGCGATCAGGAGAGTTCCTTCTTGATCTTCTCTTTCTCTTTCTCGAAGTTCTGCATTATCTGCTGGAACTCTTCCGGCTTCAGTTCCTCCTGCGCGATCTCGAATATCTCCTCCTCCTCTTCTTCGATGTGGTGCTCGACCAGTTCCTTCAACACCTTCATCTTTGCCGCCCAGACATCCTCCTTGGGCGAAATCTGTTCCATCTGGGTGCACACCAGGGCTGTCAGGTCATGCTCCTCCTTGGCCTCCAGGGCATGCTGCCGGCCGTTCTTTTTGCTCGACAAGGCCTGATAGAACGTCGCCTCTTCCGCCTTCAAATGCGGCACCAGCTCCTGCTTGAGCTGAACGAACAGCTTTTCCCGGGTTTTTTCCGCAGTCTTGGAACTTTCCTTCAGTTTCTCCAGGATACCTTTCACTTCGTCATGGTCTTTTTTCAATGCCTCGAAGAATTCTTCCATAAGTCCCTCCTTTGCTCGTTCCGCACGACGTGTGCGGTTTTCGGTGAATGGATGGAAGTGCATCCACATGATGAAAAAGACGTGTCGTCAAAAACGGGAACTGATGCGGGAGATAGTCGTTATGGATAGCATAACGAAATTTGATCCTGACACATTCATACCTCTCACACCCTTTGTCAATGGGGCTGAGGATTTTCGGCCGGGCGCTCGTGGGCACCCGGTTGGTGGCCGGAAGGAGAAGGTCGAGAGGCGACCATGGGCCGGAAAGGGAAGAGCCTTCGGCGGCGAAGGCTCTTCAAGAATGGAGGACCAGGTTACTCGATGGTGCAGATGGCGTCTGCCCGGCGGATGAGGAGGGCGAGGGTCTCAAAGACTCGGAAGATATGGTTCATATTTTCCGCCGCCATATAGGAAGTCACCAGATCCTGCCCCACGGCCAGGTTGAGGTTCTGGATGCCGGTGGCGATGACCACCGCCTTGTTGTTCTTCAAGGCGGCGCTGGGGTAGACGTTGCCGCGCAGCAGGGCCTTGACCTGATCGAGCTCGAGCATGCCGGTGTTGCCGTAGACCCGCACCGTCTGCCCGTACAGATAGGGGCTGACGGCCATCGCATAGGGACCATAATGACCGGCCGAGGTTAGGGCGTTGACGGCCTGGACGGCGTCTGCCAGCGGTCCCCCGCCCTGCTGCCAGTCGCCAAGACTTACGGTCAGGCGCCCATCGGCGTTGAGCAGCCCCTCGACGCCGAGCTGCTGGCTGCCGTTGAAAATGAGATCGTCCTCCTGCATGGCAACGTCGGCGGCGGCGACGGCGGCGATGCTCACGTCGAGCGGTATGCCGAGATGACGATCCGCCTCGACATCACGCCAGAAGAACTTGAAGTCCTTGAAAAGAATCGGCAGATTCACAGTTTGCCGGCGGTCGGCCTCGACGGTCAGGTCCGCCCGGTCGCCGGTCATATCGAGACCGGCCGGATTGTGCCCGCTGAAAATCGCGTAGGGAAGCGAATAGACACCGGGGCCGAGGGGGCCGAGGACCTCGATCATCTTCCGCCCGACCAGCATCCTGCTGGCTGCCTTTATCACTGCATCATCGACGCGATTCCACTCTTCCCCCGTCAGGGGTGCCGACTTCCTGTCCAATATGTCCATGATCCCTCCTTGCTGATGAGCGCCTTGAAGTTCTCTTCTTTGAAGAGCATTCAGTACCTTGGAAATCGTCTATGTTTTGAATGAATTTCGTGAAGCCACTTATCCCCTCTGCTGTCGGAGGGGATAACAGCCCTTGGGTTGCGGGCGCAGCCCTTCAATACCTGAAAGGTACGCATCCTCTGGGTCGAAGGTAAGGTTACTTGCCGATAAGACTCCCCACCGAAGGCGGCGCCTGGTCCGATTCCCGTCTCGCCTCCGTCTCGAGCTCCGGCTCCGCCTCCGATCCGACCAGTTCCGGCGCCTCGCCTTCCCCCCCCTCTGCGGGGGTCTCCACGCCGGCGACCGGGCGCCGTTCGGAGGCTGTCCCCTCCGGCGCTCCGGCCGCGATCTTTTCCATTATTTCGATAACTTCCGCTTCACCCTCTGCATAGAACGCGATCTCAGTCGGTTCGAGTTCCTTGAGCAGTTTGAGGAACTCGCCGGCG
>OBJA01001634.1_pt1 | contig 14776 bp, 15 predicted proteins | sample 1519751 | NCBI WGS metagenome assembly OBJA01 (sample SAMEA3881238, study PRJEB22517) | soil metagenome | biome: lake sediment; feature: soda lake sediment; material: sediment, water from around vicinity | place: India | collected 2013-12-23 | depth 3 m | reverse complement strand
GGAGAGCGTTCCTGTCCGAAGGACACGGAACTGCGAAACGGGAATCCGCAGTTGGCGTACCACCGAACCCCGCCCTGCAATATGTACATTGTTACCAGCAGTTATTTTAGTCCTTTATGCCTTAATTCTGCATCAATATTAGAAGTTAAGGCAGTATGAAAATAGAAGGTTGACATAGGCATTAGAATTATCACATTTGATGGTTGTTCATAATGAAATTGATTACTTCTAAATCCACAATTTTTGCACTCTAGAAAATAACTACCAGATTGGCTTTCAGTCTCTAGATTATGTCTGCAATTAGGACATATTTTTTCGTAATCATCATAAACCACTCTCAGTTGCCCATCTTTTTTTTCCCATTTCCATTTTATAATTGCATTCCAAAATCTATCACTGTTATAGCTTTTAATTTTAGATGAATTTCGAGATGAAAGTAATCTACGAATCAAATATGTAAATATAAAATATGCAACAATGAATCCAGCAAGTGTGAGCAGATTTAAGTTAATTGTTTTATTTGCGATGTCTTTTAAAAAAATAAAAGTTTGTGTCCATGCTGATTGCAAATCAATCTTTGAGAGCAATGCTTTAAAAAATGACCAAATTGTTATTAATATTGGTGATACCCAAATAATCCATAACCACTTAATTGCTTCAGCAATTAATTTGCTAAAAACAGAATCTTTCCAGATTTTTTTCAGTCCTTTTTTCATAAAATCAGTTATAAATCAAATTTGATTGGAGTCAACATCTATTTTAACTTCCTACTTTTTTTTAATTCCTCTTGTAGGGCTTTCATTTTTGCTGGTTTAACGAATATCTCATGAATTATTGAAATAAATAAGTCGTGTAAACCATGTGCATCATCTTTAGTAAATTCATGTAAGGTAATGTCATCATCTGGGTGGGCACCCTGATTTCCAATATCTTTGATAATTTTTACATTATCATGAAAAATCTCGGTCAAATCAATTTTTAATAGATTCACGTTAGATTGTAGCCATTCTAATTGGTTGAATAAAGTTTTTCCTTTGCCACCTAAAACTTCTTTTGCTAAAATTTGAATTGCTCTTCTATATAATATTGCTGAAGCAATAAATTTAGAATTGCTTAAACAATAATCTGCCTCATTTGCTGTCTTCCTGAGAGAAGTATATTGTTTTGGAATATCTTCGTTTATATAATTTTCGCCTGTTACTGGAATACGATACAGTTTATATAATCTATATGTATGTTCAATATGAGCTGATTGTCCTGTCTGTATCGTCTTCTTTTCAACAAATTGCACAGTCTGAATAAAGCTTTTTCGTCTACAACTTGGACATTCCAGGTAAATATTAATAAATGAAGGTAAGCCATTGTCACTATAATATGGTCTGTTAAATTTTTGCGAGTAAATTTTTAGAAAAACGTCTCGTTTGCAAGAATCACAAGTCCCTGATACTTCTTCAGATATTGAATATTCACTGGATTCAAGAATACATTCATAATTGTTTTTAATGTATTCTTCAAATTCATCTAGGTCAATTAGTTTCATATATTTTTCTTATTTTATAATTGCTGGTAACGTTTGGGTATATTCACCAGGTGAATTTATTTCGTAATTGTTTTAAATTAAGCATAAGGCTTTGGTTTTTAACAATATATCCGTTTATAAATGCTTATAAACGACTATAAATACTTAAAATCGTAATTTTCAGCGGCTAACTTAACAAAAGTTCTTTTATTTTCTCCATAAATTGTTCAAGAACATAAAACTGTGTCATGAATGGAACCGGCATCTTTTAAATCGGGTTTTATGCGCAATGAATTACAGGCACCCACGGCAGTATTGTAGTTTCCGGGGCAGATAAATTCGATTTTCGGATTGAACAAGAAAACAAAACACCTGCTGTGAAGCGGGGAATTTACTTATAGTATTTCCACATATTTTGTGGGTAAATGGAAACAGTTTCATAATGTCTCCCACAAAAAAAGAACTAAATCAATGATTCAAAATATTTGATGAGTTCCGTCAACAGTTCATCAACACTGAATTTATGTACATACTGAAGATTTTCTTTATTTATATGTTGCTGTTTGTTTTTTATTGGCACAACATTGGAAAAGTGGAAGGTTTATTAATTTTAAAATTAAATAGTATGGCACCCAAATTATTATCGGCTTCTACAATTGATGGCATGAAAGTCATCAACCAGTCACGTGAAGACGTAGGAAAACTAAAAGATTTAATGATCGACTGGAGCAACGGAAACGTTGCTTATGCAGTCATGTCGTTCGGGGGATTCCTGGGAATGGGAGAAAAATATTTTGCTATTCCTCTTGATGCTTTCCGGTTCGAATACGATGACGGCAGGGATTATGCAATTTTGAATGTTGACAAGGACCGTCTCGAAAATGCACCCGGATTTGATAAAGACCATTGGCCGCAGCATGCCGATTATACCTTTATTGATTCCGTACATACACACTACGGATACGAATCCTACTCGGAAAGGTATCCTCCTAAAACATATTAAAACACAGCTGCAGGAAACAAAGCCTCATACCATTTTGTATGAGGTTTTTTTATGCCTGAAGGATTTTGAATCTTTATATTGATTGTTTGGGTTACGTCCTTTATCTGATTACAAACGCTCCTATCATGGCTTAAAGGCGAGTCAAGGTCAGGCAATTCTATTCAACTCTTTCAGTTTATATGGCGGACCATTGCATGACCACCAGGATATCGCCCGACGGTCGTTATCTGATGTTTACTCTAATTGATTATTGCTATTAAAGGCTCTTAATGCTATAAACCAGAACGTCATTCTATTAATAGGCACAAACCATCCCTGTCCGGTTTAAAGTTGTTTCTCTTTATAAAATCTTTATGCTCCGGGGCTCATCTTTTATACAGAGTTTATAGAAAGACTTACAACTTTGCCGCAAAATGATACTGGCAGCTATGAACCGTTTAAACTGGAGATTAATTGTAAACATAACAGGCAAAATCTCATTTATTGTTACTTCAGCACTTTTAATATCAACAGGAGTTGCCCTGATTTATTCAGAAAGTGTTTCCCCCTTTTTATTTTCTGCCTTAATTTCGGGGGCTATAGGTTTCACTTCTCATGTTGCCACAAAAAGGAATTACGATGAACTGATTCAACGAAAAGAAGCTTTTTTTCTGGTTACCACATCATGGATTTACATTAGCCTGATTGGAAGCTTACCATTTATATTCTCAGGCTCAGTACCATCATTTATCAATTCCTTTTTTGAATCGGTTTCAGGCTTCACAACTACCGGATCTTCGATCTTAACTGACATAGAAGCTTTACCAAAATCTGTCCTGTTTTGGAGAAGCCTGACTCATTGGATAGGAGGCATTGGAATAATCGTTCTGTTCATTATTATTATGCCCTCCCTAAACGAAGGTGGTTATCAGATGTTTACTCTTGAATCTTCATTTCACGATAAAATACAACCCAAAATAAAGTCTGTAGGTCAGCGCCTGGCATTTATTTACATCACCCTTACTGCATTGGAAACAATTTTATTGCTTGCCGGCGGGATGAACCTGTTTGATAGTGTCTGCCATGCCTTCGGAACCATAGCAACCGGAGGATTCTCACCCAGGAACAGCAGCATTGGAGGATACTCTGCATACATTCAATATGTAGTTATGATTTTTATGCTGTTAAGTGGCACAAATTTTATTATCCACTATTACTTGGTTAAACGGATGTTTTCTAAAATTAAAAAAAATGAGGAAGTCAGGTTTTATTATTTTATCGTTCTCTTCACAGGGTTAACATTAACCCTGGTGCTTTTCATGGGGGGAGCAAAATCATTTGAAGAAGCATTCAGAGCATCCTTTTTCCAGGTAATATCAATAGTTACATGCACCGGCTATGCAACGGCTGATTACTTAACATGGCCATCCTTTGCCTGGATACTCATATTTTTTATCATGTTTTTCGGCGGAAGCACAGGTTCAACTGCCGGAGGCATAAAAATGGCCAGACATCTTCTGGTATATAAAAATCTGAAACGTTTATTTAGGGAAACTGCACATCCGATGGCCATTGTACCCTTGAAACTAAACCAGAATGTCATAACAGAACCAATTAACAGGTCTGTTTTAGCATTTATTTCAGCTTATTTGCTTATTTTTTTTATTGGCAGTGCCCTGCTGCTTTTTACAGGTCTTGACGGAAAAACTTCGGCCAGTGCTGCAGCCACAGCTATGGCAGGAATTGGTCCGGGGATTGGCACAATAGGCCCTGCTTCAAATTTTGCACATTTATCTGACTTTGCAAAACTTACCCTTACCTTGTTAATGATTTTAGGAAGGCTTGAAATTTTTACTGTACTAACACTTTTTACCCGAAATTTTTGGAGGAAATAACCTGATAAATACCTGCTATATTTACATCGTTTAACTAAATAAAAAAGAATGAAACAATAAATACATTGCCGGATGAATCTACAACACATTTTTAAGAACAGAACAACCCATTATTTTCTTTCAACACTCATCATCATGGCTACTGTTTTGCTTCTAAGGCCTTTAGCTGCTGCTGAAAACTATCATGTTGTTTCATTTATCCTGTTGTTTACGGTTTCAATTCTGGCTACATTTATGGGAACAGGCCCTGTATTGATGGCTTCTACATTAAGTGCCCTCCTGTGGAACTTCTTTTTCATACCTCCCAATTTCACCTTTCATATTGATAAAACCGAAGATATTTTGATTTTTGGACTCTTTTTCATTATCGCCTTTGTTAACGGAGTACTCACCACACGGGTCCGCAAGCAGGAAAAGCTGGTACGTGACCGGGAAAGAAGAACAAATGCACTCTTCAAGCTAACACAAGGGCTTTCTAAAGCCAGTGGAATTGAAGAAGTTTTGAAAGTGGCTATTGGTGAGATCAGGAGCCATTTTCAGATCGATTCCTATTTCATCCTTCAGGATGGGGAAAACAGGCTTTATAATACCGCACGGACAGTGCACGGAAAGAAACTGACACCTTCAGAATATAAAGTGGCAGAATGGGTCTTTAAGAATATGCAGAAAGCCGGTGCATTTACCAAAAATCAATCATCTGTTGAATATACCTTCTACCCGCTGCCTGGGACAAAAGTCAGCCCCGGAGTTGTGGCTTTAAAACTAAAAAAACTGTTCAAAGGAGATCAATTATCGTATTGGGATACTTTTGTTGTTCAAATTTCCAATGCCCTTGAGCGGGAATTCCTTGGAGAAATGGCGCAAAGGGTCAGGTTTCTCGATGAATCGGACCGATTGTATAAAACACTGTTTAATTCCATTTCACATGAACTGAGAATTCCGGTAGCAACAATTATGGGCGCTTCAGATTCCATTTTAAATTCTTCCAGTCCCGCCAATACCCAGGCGGCATTGTGTAATGAAATTTTTACTGCATCGCTTCGGCTGAACAGATTGATAGAAAACTTATTGAATATCTCACGCCTGGAAAGCGGACACATTTCAGCAAGACTCGACTGGTATGATGTCTACGATCTTGTGAATAAAATTGCCGACGATTTAAAAGATGAATTAAAACCATTTACCCTGGTTATTAACATTCAGGAAGAGATGCCTTTGGTAAAAATTGATTTTGGACTTATGGAACAGGTATTATACAACCTGCTGATCAATTCGACACAATATGCCCCTCCCACTTCAAAAATCCAACTCTCAGTTGCATATAAAAACGAAAAAATGATTATTAAAGTTGCCGATAAAGGCCCTGGCTTCCCGGAGAAAGAGATCAGGCATGCATTTAAAAAGTTCTTCAGGGTTGATGAAAACAAAACCGGAGGATTGGGACTTGGATTATCTATTGCCAAAGGATTTGTGGAAGCTCATGGAGGTACTATTTCAGTTGAAAACCGCAAAAAAGGTGGTGCATTATTCACCATACTTATTCCCTCAGAAATACCCGACATTAAATATATACATGAGTCCAGTTATGAATGAAACAGACACCATATTGGTAATTGATGACGAAAAACAGATTCGAAGATTACTTGAACTTACACTTTCAGCAAGTGGCTACAAGGTTATTTTATCGGCAAATGGAAAAGAAGGCTTGATAGAAGCAGCAACAAATCATCCTTCATTAATAGTGCTCGACCTGGGTTTACCTGACATTGACGGACAGGAGATTTTAAAAAAAATAAGGGAATGGTATCAAAGACCAGTTGTTATTCTGTCAGTCCGTGATTCGGAGGAAGAAATTATTAAAGCACTGGATAACGGAGCCAATGACTATCTTACCAAACCTTTCAGGTCAGGAGAATTACTGGCCCGCATAAGGGCAGCATTACGATCGGGTAACGATGTGCCCGATTCTTCGGATTTGACTTTCGGCTCAATAACTATAGACAGGATCAGCCATACCGTCAGGAAAAATAATGAATTGCTAAAGCTTACTGCAACAGAATTTAAACTGCTTCTGCTGCTGGCTAAAAATAGTGGCCGGGTTCTTACTCACCAATATATTCTTAAAGAAGTTTGGGGATATGGATATATTGAGCAAAGCCAATATTTAAGAGTATTTGTTGCTCAGTTAAGAAAAAAAATTGAAGACAATCCTTCAAAACCAGTTTTATTAATTACTGAATCAGGAATTGGATATCGGTTTGGTGAATAATAACCATTTTGGCAGATTGGGACAATCAAAAAATGTCGGGATGGGACATAACCTTCATCAAATGTTTGTTTTGATTTCCCTGGAGGTGTAGTTAATGCTGATTTGTGGGAAAACAATCCAGGGCACTTGTTACCGATCTCTCAACCGGTTTAATTTTCAGGGAAAATTCATGATGATTTATGGGGCATATCAGCCGAATCGATTGACAAGACCTGAATATTTTTCAAAATCAGAACGATTATCCCATATGGGGACAAAAAATTAGAACGCTAAAAAGATAACACCTTGTTTTCCAATAACTATAAAATATGGTTTGGAATTTGGTACCTCTGTTTACAAAGGGTAGAATGTCTTCTGTATAACGATTGGTTTTGTGTTTAGGGTTTGTAAATCATCAATCATCTTCAAAAAGCGTCCAAAGTTCTACCCTTTTTCTTTTTTCCTAAAAGGGTTCACCAATAGATTACCTGAAATCAAAAAACAACTCACTGTTGGCTATTAGCCTAAACTAAGCTGTTAACCAAACTCTGAGCTTGTTGAGGCTAACATTTAATTTTCGGTTGAAATAGGCCTGCTGATCTGGGTTTTGAATTCTGCAAAAACCTCAGCCAGTATTTCAGGATGCATATCTGAATATTTGTTATAGCAATAAATTAACAATTCGATATAATCATCGGGATCAGAATTCTCAAATATACTAATCAGTTCTTTTCTAAACAGGTGTTTCCAAAAACTAACACCCCACAGCTTCATTTTTATGTATTCATTCATCCTTGTATAATTTACATTAAAAAAAATGTTCTACCAGATGCGTCAGCCGCAATCCCGGGTTTTGGATGTTCAGGCCAAACCCTGTGCCAACAAATCCCTTTTATTAATAAAGCCATTATTATTAACCTGTTATAAGATATGGCATTAATGATTTGAGTGATTTATGTTGATGCCTGGCAACATTGATGTAGGAAATACACCTCATGTTCTCCATGTAAACCTAATGTTAAAAATGCTTCTTAATAATGTCGTTCTGCTGGAATTGCCTGAGGAAGGGCTATTTGAATCCTTTACCTGTATATCTTTTCAATCAGGTCTGACTCTTTTAATGAGTATTAACAGGAACAGTCCATTTTTAACATTTTTCGTTATTAATAATTCCCTACATTTGGCACCTTAACTTTATACGACAATGCAGTTGACCTTAAATATGCAAAAAATGCTGGTGTTGAACCGGTATTACAGAATAACCAAATTCTATACATTTTTAAAAAATATTTCAATAAGATCGATAATAATTATTGGTTCGCTTGTATTGTCGTTTTTTCTGGTTGATTATTTTCTGCTTGATCTGGAAAGGATCATCAACTTCATTGTTCGCGAATATTCAGGGTGGTTTTTATTTTTAGTGCTTTTTATTTCAGAAGCATTTGTTGGTATATTGCCTCCTGAATTGTTCATTGCCTGGAGTTACAAAACCGAACACCGGTGGTTAAACCTGATTGGCCTGGCTACAATGTCGTATGCAGGAGGAGTTTTAGCCTATTATTTTGGGAAATTGTTATTCTTAATTCCTTCAGTTAAAAATTATGTTGTAATTAAAATGAGCAAACACATAAAAAACCTGAAGATGTGGGGAGGTGTAATCATTTTTGCCGGTGCGATGTTGCCGTTTCCCCATTCCCTTATAAGTATGGCTTGTGGTGTTGTTGACTATAAAATAAAACATTACATGGCCTGGGCTCTTTTCCGTTTTATTCGCTTTTATTTATACGCCCTTGTGATATTTAATTTATGAAAAAAAGTTAAACATCAGAATCTGAACCGATTTTCTTCTGTAACCGATTTAAGAGCATTGTGGTATTCAGATATCAGATTTTTAATTATTGTTTTAACGGGCAGCACATCATTTATAGTTGCAGAAACCTGGCCGATTTCCAATTCTCCATTAATGAGGTCTCCCTCAAATATACCTTTTTTTGCTCTCCCCCTTCCCAATATTGTTAAAAGTTCTTCTTTTTGTGCACCCCGGTTTTCAGCCTCGGCCACCAGATCGTAAAATTCATTTTTCACAAGTCTCACAGGTGCCAGTTTTTTCAGGACAAGCTGAGTTTGGCCTTCTCCCAATTGGGTAACAAGGTTTTTAAAATTTGAATGAGCTGATGATTCTTCCGAAATGGCAAAGCGAGAACCGATTTGGACTCCTTCAGCTCCAAGGATCATTGCAGCCAGCATTGATTCGCCCGATGATATTCCTCCGGCAGCAAGCAAAGGCAAACGGGTGACACTTTTAACGGCTGGTATCAGTGCCATGGTCGTTGTCTCCTCTCTTCCATTATGCCCGCCCGCCTCAAATCCTTCGGCTACGACAGCATCAACCCCGGCAGCTTCGCTTTTTAGTGCAAAGGCTGCGCTTGATACCACATGCACAACCGTTATGCCTCGGTCTTTAAGCCAGCCTGTCCATTTTTTCGGGCTTCCGGCTGAAGTAAATACAACAGGAACCTGTGACCGGGCAATTATATCCATTATAATTTCGGTATCGGGATACAGCAATGGAACATTCACCCCAAAAGGTTTATTTGTAGCTTCTTTCGCTTTCCGGATATGAATCTCAAGTGTTTCAGGATACATCGAACCTGCACCTATCAGTCCCAAACCGCCACAATTACTTACTTCGGATGCCAGGCGCCAGCCCGAACACCAAACCATGCCTCCCTGAATAACTGGGTATTGTATATTAAAAAGTTCACAAATTCTATTCATCTGTATATTAAGTGTAAAATGGTTTGTTTTTTTAAGATTTTATGTTCTCCGGCACCTGCCGGCAGGCAAGGTGGTATAGCTGTCATGACCAACAATGCGTTTTCAAATCACCTGGTTTTACCCTGTCAGGAAGGTTGTGCCAATGCATCTTCGAGTAATTCCACAAGCACTTCCCTTGAGATTCTTCGTTTAAGCTCACCTTCCACCGCCAGTGAAACGGAACCTCTTTCTTCGGAAACAATAATTGTGATTGCATCGGTATTTTCTGTTATTCCGATGGCAGCGCGGTGCCTGAGGCCAAGGGTTTTGTCCAGGTCGCGCTGGGTGAGCGGAAGAATACATCCGGCAGCTATAATCCGGTTGTCTTTAATTATAACGGCCCCATCGTGGAGGGGTGTATTTTTAAAAAAAATCGTCCGCAACAGCGAAGAGGAAATAGCAGCATCAAGCTGTTCTCCTGTACTTATCTGTTCGGTAAGCAGCGAATTGCGTGCGATGACTATTAAAGCGCCGGTTTTTGATTTTGAAAGAGAAAAGCAGGCATCTGTAAGTATTTCAACCTGTTTGGCGGTCACCGATTTTTCCCTGCTTCCACTAAATAACTTATCGAGTGAGAACACCTTGTTTAAATTGTAGTTTGATCCGATAAATACAAGGAACTTTCTGATTTCGGGATGAAAAACAACAATTAAAGCCAACACCCCTACCCCGATAAACTGCCCCATGATTGACCCCAGCAGTTGCATATTAAGAGCTCTTACTACAAGCCAAAGGAGATACAGCGAGAACAACCCGATTACAATATTAAAAGCAAGCGTCCCCCGTATCAGCCTGTATAACTGATAAAGCAACAGTGCCACAAGCAGGATGTCCAGGATATCGAGAAATCGTATCGTAATAAATAAAAGCATCAGCTTACAGTAGATTTAAGGGCGTTGTAAATATGAATTGCCTGGATTGCTGCCTTTACATCATGAACTCTTAAAATATCGGCACCTCCAAGCAGGGCCATTGTATTGACAACTGAAGTACCATTTAAAGCCTCTTCAGGTTTAATATCCAGCAATTTCCAAATCATCGACTTACGGCTAAGTCCTGCCATTACAGGCAATTGAAATACTTTAAACGAATCCAAACGGTTAAGCAATTCATAATTGTGCTTTATATTTTTACCAAAGCCAAATCCGGGATCAATAATAACATCCTTTACCCCATATTTTGTAAGTTGCTTGACCCGATCACTCAGCCAATGCGAAACCTCCCTTACTACATCAATGTAACTGGGATTTTCATGCATGTTTTGAGGTGTCCCCTGGATGTGCGTCAGGATGTAAGGGACATTCATTTTCCCGATTGTTTCAAACATTTTTGAATCCAGAGTACCTCCTGAGATGTCGTTTACTATAATGGGGCCAATTTCTTCGATAACCCTTACAGCTACCCACGAGCGGAAGGTATCGACCGAGAGGGGAATGTCGGGAAAGGTTTTACGGATAGCATGAACAGCAGGCAACAGCCGTTCAAGTTCGGTTTTTGTTGAAATCAATGCAGCTCCCGGCCTTGTCGACACAGCACCTACATCAATAAAGGAGGCACCTTCCTTAATTTGGTGTTCCACCCATTTAAGCAGGTTATTATTGTCAGTAAGTTTTCCGCCATCATAAAAGGAGTCGGGAGTTACATTCACCACTCCCATAACAACTGGATCTGTAAAATGAATCAGGTTTCCTCCCAGGTTAATTGAGTTTTTCCTCTTGAGGAACTTACCCGCTGACTGGGTAATCAACATATGCAAATGATTTATGTTATACAATACAGTATTACAAATGTATAATAAAACCATCAAATTCTTTAATTTTTCCTATTTTTATGCCTCTTAAAAAGTGGAATGGAAAAAACAAATCAACAATACAATACCGTAATGCAAATCTGCCGCGCGGTATTTTCAGATAAAATGAACGATTACGGAACAGCCTGGCGAATTTTAAGGCCTGCATCACTTACCGATCAGATTTATATAAAGGCATGCCGGATCCGCAGTATTGAAGAAAAAGGAGTGAGTAAGATAGATGAAGGAATAAAGCCTGAGTTTACAGGTATAATCAATTATGCCATAATGGGACTTATCCAGCTGGATCTGGGTCCATCGGAACTGGAACTTGATAAAAACAAAACCTTAGAGCTTTACGACAGTTGGTTTTTAAAAGCCCGATCGCTGATGCAGGATAAAAATCACGATTATGGGGAAGCCTGGAGGAAAATGCGCATCAGCTCATATACCGATCTGATTTTAATGAAACTTAACCGGACCAAGCAAATTGAAGACAACCAGGGGCAGACTATGGTGTCGGAAGGAATTGATGCCAATTACCTTGATATTATCAATTATGCCGTATTTGCCATGATTAAAATTGAATTCAAAGAATAAATCAGATTATGAGCCTTGTAAAACATTTAGCCAGGATTCTTGTAGGATTAACATTTATATTCTCAGGTTTTGTAAAAGGAATTGACCCCTGGGGTTCGGCGTATAAATTCAGCGATTACTTTACTGCCATGCATCTCGACTGGCTGCAATGGGCAGCTTTTCCATTGGGTGTATTGCTGGCTTTTGCTGAATTTGCCATTGGAGTAGCGCTTGTTTTTAATGTCTTTCTGCGCTTATTTTCAACACTGGCTTTATTGTTCATGGTATTTTTTACAGGTTTGACATTATGGATAGCCATTGAAAATCCGGTAACCGACTGCGGTTGCTTTGGCGATGCCCTTGTGATTTCAAACTGGGAAACTTTTTATAAAAATGTAGTCCTTCTCATCCTTACAATAATTGTTTTTTATTACAGGAATAACATGAAAAACCTGCCCGGTAAAAAAACCGGCTTAGCTCTTTCGGGATTAACAATAATTGCCTATTTGGCTATTGTTATTCATTCCTATAACCACCTGCCTCTATTCGATTTTCGCCCCTTTAAGATCGGCACCAGCATTCCTGAGGCAATGACGGTACCTGAGGGAGCGCCACAGGATGAATATGAAAATGTATTCTATTATAAAAACAAGCATACCGGTGAGATTAAAAAATTTACAGAAGATAATTATCCCTGGCAGGACACCGCTACCTGGGAATTCGCCAATATGGAATCGTTCCTGATCCGCCAGGGTTATGAGCCTCCCATTCATGATTTTAGAATTGAAACACCCGAAGGAGAAGACATAGTTGATTTTTTTCTGTTCGATGAAAATTTCGTGTTCATGATTATTGCTTACGATCTAAGCAAATCAAACACTAAATCGCAGGAAAAAATTAATACTCTTGCCCATTGGGCAATGGACCAGGGAATGCAGTTTATTGGCCTTACTGCTACTTTGCCCCGCGAATCGGATGAATTTATCCAAAGGCACAATGTCCCCTATGAATTTTTTAACACCGATGAAATTACATTAAAAACAATTATCCGCTCCAATCCCGGGTTCATAGTATTAAAAAACGGAACTGTAGTAGCTAAATATCACTACAACGATATTCCTTCTCCCGAAGAATTTGAAAAAGAATTCATCAATTAATAGTTAACAGGGAAATTATTAAAGTGGTTATTTTCGGCAAATCCGGAATAAAGGGACTAATTTTGTAAATTAAAACATTCATTCGTTATAACTAAATATCAAAAAATGAGAAAAAAGATAGTAGCAGGAAACTGGAAATGCAACACAAATTTGCAGGAGGGAATTGAACTGGCCAAATCGGTAAATGAACTGGTAGCAAAAAAAGCAGCAGACGATGTAGTAGTGGTTCTTGGTGTTCCCTTTACCCATCTTACCAGTGTTGTTGATTCGGTAAACAGCGATCGCATTGGTGTTGCAGCACAAAACTGTGCAGCTGAATCAGGTGGTGCCTACACAGGAGAAGTTTCGGCATCGATGATTAAATCAACCGGCGCTTCCTATGTTATTCTGGGGCACTCTGAAAGAAGGGAATATTATGGTGAGACCAGTGAAGTTTTAAATAAAAAGCTGGCCCTGGCATTAGAAAACGATCTGACACCAATTTACTGCTGTGGTGAACCTTTAGAGGTTCGTGAGGCAAATGTTCAAAACGACTATGTAAAAAAACAACTGGAAGAAACGATTTTCAATCTGCCGGAAAGCGATTTCAGAAAACTTGTAATTGCCTATGAACCTATTTGGGCCATTGGTACGGGTAAAACAGCAAGTGCGGATCAGGCACAGGAAATTCATGAATTTATCCGTTCTGCCATTGCTGAAAAATTCGGGAAAGAAGTAGCAGAAGAAATTTCAATCCTGTATGGCGGAAGTGCTAAACCAGGAAATGCAAAAGAGTTATTTGCCAATAAAGATGTGGATGGCGGCCTGATTGGGGGCGCTTCGCTTAAAGCTGAAGATTTTCTTGGCATTATTGATGGATTTTAAAAGTATCCGAAGAGTAAGAAAAAGCCACCGGAGCGATCCTGTGGCTTTTTTTCTGATTGATCTTTCAGTATTTGTCGTTTCTGTTCTCTGGAGAACTTCATCGGTAAAATTAAAGCTGCCAATCAAATTCATTTAATAATTTTGCACTATAAAATTGAATTGACAATGGATTATCTAAAAGTCATTATTGACATTGTACCCCTGCAGCGATGGGTGTGCGACATTCTTACTGTTCAGCTGGGTGATATTGATTTTGAAAGTTTTGTGGAAACAGATACAGGTATTGAAGCTTTTATTCAGGCTGACAGGTATAATGAAAATAGATTTGAGGAGACAATCAGTTCGTTTAATGATGAATTTGAATTCAGGATAAAAAAGGAGTTAATCAAAGACCAGAACTGGAATGAGGTTTGGGAAAAGAACTATTTTAAACCCCTGGTAATAGCAAATGAATGCCTGGTGCGGGCGCCTTTTCATAAAGAATATCCTGAATGCAAATATGAAATTATAATTGAACCCAATATGGCATTTGGTACCGGCAATCATGAAACGACCTCCATGATGCTTGAGGCTATTTTACAATCGGATGTATCGGGACTTACTATTCTGGATATGGGCTGCGGTACAGGTATTCTGGGAATACTGGCCGCCATGAAGGGAGCAGCCAGTATTACAGCAATTGACATTGATGAATGGCCCGTAAAAGGTACAGCTGAAAATGCGGAATTAAATAAGATAAATAACCTGAAAGTGTACCGGGGAGATGCAGGTTTACTTGGCCAGGAAATGTATGATATCATATTGGCCAACATACACAGGAATGTTTTGATTCAGGATCTGCCGGTATATGCAAAATGTTTAAATAAAGGCGGAAAACTTTTTATGAGTGGCTTCTACATTGAAGATCTGCCTGATATTACAGCAAC
>OBJA01001633.1_pt1 | contig 14776 bp, 9 predicted proteins | sample 1519751 | NCBI WGS metagenome assembly OBJA01 (sample SAMEA3881238, study PRJEB22517) | soil metagenome | biome: lake sediment; feature: soda lake sediment; material: sediment, water from around vicinity | place: India | collected 2013-12-23 | depth 3 m | reverse complement strand
TTACACCGATGATATCCCCATTGTTGATCTGTATGTTCATCGGCACAAAGCCGGTTCCGGCAATGTTGGCGCCATAAAAAAGAGTGGTAAATGCCGTCGTCGTGGCGCTGTATGCAGGTGGAGGTGCCGTGAACTTCACGAGATGAATCGACTGTGCAGTGGAGCCTAATTCCAATGGAGCCCTGATGCCTGTGATGATGAAATCACAAGGTGCCGTAAACCAAAGGCCTCTTGAGTTGCCGGTGTAGATACTACTATGATTGGGCAAGGGCATCACATTCTGCGCAATCACCTGCCCTGATAAGGCCACAACCGACAAAATCATCGAAATCAAAAAAACTCTCCTGAAATTGTAAATGTTTTTCATAAATGAATGTTTTAGTTAAAACTACTACTAACTACTAACTACTAACTATTTTTTAACAATATGCTTCTGCGTCACTATTCCAAAGCTTCCCCTGATTCGGATAATATATAACCCATCAGGAAGATGCCCGGTATTCAGTGTCATGATGCTTTCCTGCCGGTTCACAGTTTCAGTGAGAGCTATCTTTCCATCCGGAGTGATAATCTCTATGGTGCAATCATCCGATGTGTGGCCGACAAATGTAATATGAACCTCTTCCCTTGCCGGATTGGGAGTAATCCTGACAACCGGTAACAGGTGTTCTTCAATTCCGGTATCATCAACAATGGTTATCAATACGCTGTCTGTCGCAGAGCACCCGAAGGTGTTGGTAACGGTTACGCTGAAAAGGTGTGTTCCTGCTCCATACTGGCTTCCGCTCACAACTAATGAGTTTCCGGTTGCTCCGGTACTCCAGATATAGGATCCCGGAGCAGTACCTGCTGTAAGGGTTATGCTGTCGGATAACCTGATTGTCTGATCTGCACCCAGATCCACCGCCGGCCTTGGATTTACAATCACAAGGGAAGAGGGGAACCCTGTACCGGTGCAACCTGTGGCATCTGTTACACTCATCACAGTGTAGGAGATGTTTGATGCAGGCTTGAAATACATTCCATACGCCGGGGTGGCCAGATTCTGCAGATTGTATGTGTTTGTGCCGTCAGATATTACCACGCTCCATGGCGGAGTGCCGGTAAGTGTGCCGTTCACGTAAACACTGTCGCCAATACAGATAGAGTATGATGAAGATGAGGGCGTGGACCCGGGTGATGGGTGGCTGTGTAAAATTGTATGGTGCAGGGTGTCGTTTGATGGATCCACATCCGGCTGATTGTTGGGATTGGTTGACCAGATCACGATATCGTAAGCTGTTGAAGGAACGAAATTAAAGTTTCCAAGGGTTACCTGTGTGGTTGCATTTGCTGCCAGGCTTCCTGTCCAGTTGTAAACCGGCTGCACAAGGTTGTTGATCTTCCAGTTAATGGTAGTACTTGTAAGGGTTGCCGGTCCGTTGTTTTTCAATATCGCTGCAACAGGCTTGAAGCCGCTGCAGATAGTATCATCCAGATTAACTATACCCTCAAAGGTCACATCCGTGCCGCCAACACCGATGTCGAACCCGAATTCGCAAAGGAAATTCTGTGAGTTTGCCATCACGGAACCTGCTCCCCCATACAGGCTTCTCGCTGTGAGATTGCCCTGCATAACCTGGAATCCCACTGTATAACCCGAATGTGTCACTTCAACGATGAAATTGCTGCTGCCGGAAAAATAGAAGGGGGTCTGAAGGGTTATCGGCATCCAGTCAACAGGTACAGGAATGAAGTCATAGGTGTTGGCCTGAAACACTGTCACCATATTGGCTGTTATCCATGGGCCCGGAGGCAACACGGTAAGGTTTGTCTCACCCATCTTGACAACCAGGTTCGTGTAGCTGTTGATTACCGGCAGCATTGAGGAATTCCTCCGGAAATAGATCCTGGTGATGTTGCCCGCAGGGGCAGCAGCAAAATCAGTGTTGTAAAAAACCCACTGCGCCCTGTTGTTGGCTGTAGAGTTGAATGGAATGTCTGACGGAGTTACCGAAGTCATGAAGTTTATCGCATATTGCGGTTGGGCATAAGTGCTGCTCCCACAGATCAACAACAAAAAACTTAGCATTATGACCATGAGCAACCTCCGCATGTTCCTTTTGATGTGAAGTGCTGTTGCCATGATTGACAGATATTGGTGGATATGTTTGGATGTTTAGTTGTTTAGTTGTTTAGTTGTTGCAGCGACAAACTACAAACCAATTCAAAAAACTTTGTGTACTTTGTGCGTTCTTTGTGCTCTTTGTGGTTAAAACATTCAGTTTCTTATCACAATCCTTTCTGACACTGTTCCTGCTGTTCCTGAGACCTTCAGCAAATAAACCCCATTGGCGATATGGCTCAGGTCAAGATTGATTTTGTCGTTATTAAGTTGATGTTTCGATCTGTAAACAGCTTTGCCGTCCGGGCTGAATATCTCAATATCATATTGCCCTGCTGGTATATTTGAAAACTGAAGCTCGATCCTGCCATCAGACGGATTCGGGATGATCCTAATATCCGCGTTGGCAAGTGCTTCATCGATACCCGGATGGTTTGTGAAGTTGATCAGGATGGTGTCACCCCCCAGGCAGTAATAGTTATCGGTCACATGAACCCAGATAGTTTTCACACCGATACCAACTCCGGAAGAATCCACCAGTATGGATTGCGTCACTGCTCCTGTACTCCAGAGGTAGCTGTTGAATCCCGGGCCTGCATTGAGAAGTATTGACTGCACGGGCAGCAGGGCAGTGTCGTTGCCGAGGTTGACAACCGGCAGTGGGTGTATAATCACAGACTGGGGTGCGGAGGTGGCTTTGCAGCCGTTGGGGCTGGTAACGTTGACGGTGTAGTCACCTCCCAGTTTAGCATGATATACATAGCTGTCTGCACCCGGAATGGCCACATTGTCCCTGAACCATTCGTAGGAGAAATTGAGCCCCACGCTGGCCATCAGGGTTACGGAATCACCCATGCATGCAGCGGGGCTGCCCATTGGTGTGATTACTGCGGGTGGCGGTGGCATAGCCGTAACAACTATCGGGGTGGCAGATGTGAATACGCAACCGGTGGCATCAGTGAGCGAGGATATCGTATATGTGGTTGTGACAGTGGGATAGAAAACCTGGCTGAAGGCGGTTGACATAAGGTTATTGAATGTGTGGGTTGTGGTGCCGTCACTGATCTCCATGTTCCAGGGGGGGAGCCCGGCAAGGGTGCATGAGATCACCACACTGTCGCCGGGACATATTATTAATGACGTATCCAGAGGTACTGCGGCTGGAGTTGTCTTGACAAAGATGTTGGTTTTCGTGATAGTGTCATTGGCATTGTTGATGGTATCGGGCCCGTTGTTGACCTCGGAAACAAATGCTGTGATATCATGCAGGATTGTAGCATCGAAACTGTATGATCCGATTGTTACTACAACACTATCGTTTATTGCCAGGTTACCACTCCAGTTATAAGTCGTCTGACTTACGTTGTTCACCTTCCAGTCTATTTTTGCGCTGCTGAGTGTATGAGGTCCGTTATTTTTCATCCTGACCATGATGTCATTGGGGCCACTGCAGAGAGAGTCAGGCATGTTTACAAATGACTGAAGTGCAAGGTCTGTCATGGCACCCAGTGTTGTATTGAATGTAGCTGTGATTTCGGCCTGGGATAATGCCCGGTTGTATATTCGGAACTCATCCATAAGGCCGTTAAGGTTGCTTCTTGTTTGTGACCCGCCGACTTGGAAACCAGTGCCTGTCATTGAGGTAAAAGATGCTGTTACAGTGTTGACTAAAACACCGTTCAGGTATGCCCTGTATTGTTGTGTTGTAGCATCATAAACCGCATGGATCATGTTTGGGGCCATTGTAGCACCATTGGAAATAAGCAGGTCGGGAAGGTTTCCGCCCCTTATAATCCAGTTGTTGGCACCGGCCACACCATTGGTAAAGCATCTGAAATCATTGGCACCCTGATCACCCCAGATGTACCATAACGTACTACTTGGAACGATAGCGCTTGTCCAGAATGCAATTGTGAAGCTGCCGCTCAGGTTTGTCAGCCATCCGGTATTTATTACCCCGGAAGTTGATGTTACACCGGTGCCAACCAGCGCTGTCCCGTGCAAACCAACATTGCCAATTGATAATCCGGTACCTGTTATTGTGGCAGGATTGCTGCCAACCGGAGTTAGTGCATGATTCTGTACCGATGTTCCGGGTGCATCAAACTTGTAATAAAGCAGTTCCGGAAGTTGTGCGTAAATGGTTGATGAAAATACAAGCAGAATCAGAATAACAAGGGTAAATACTCTTTTCATAGTCCTTCTTTTTTGTTGAATTATTTCTTCATTACAGCATCAAAGATAATAATCCTATGTTTATTATTCAAAAAAAAACAGAAAAATTGTTGTGAATTTATGAAGAAAAAGTCCAGCAAAGCAAATATCCTTTATGTTTTAATGTGATAGCTATGTTATAACCCGGTGTGTTTAGGTGTAGCATATATTTCTGTTTAAACGGAAATATTGCTGAAATGCATAAAAGATGTAGGTTTGCAAAGCAAATATCATATTATGCTGATATCAGTCAAACGATCTGGATTTGTTAAGAACTTCTCTGTGCTGCTTACAGGCACGGCCATAGCCCAGGCAATACCGGTATTGCTGCAGCCGTTGCTGCGGCGGCTGTTTGATGCTGATGTTTTTGCTCTCTATGCGGTTTATAACAGTGTCACCTCAATGCTCATTGTTGTCTCAACCCTTCGTTATGAGATGGCTGTTGTGCTTCCGGAGCGTGATCGTGAAGGGGTTTTGCTCGTGCTGTTGTCACTTGGGATAAATCTGCTTTTTGGGTTTTTATGCTTTGCAGCCATTGCTCTTTTCCCGGGAGCTGTCGTTGGCTGGACAAAATGGCCTGAAGCAGGAGTAACCTGGTTATACCTTGCCCCGCTGGCGGTAGTCCTATTCAGTGCTTCACAAACCCTGAACTACTGGCTTATCAGAAAGAAGGCGTTTAAGGCCTCCGCCATGAACCGCGTCTTCCGGCGCACGGCAGAGGGCTCGGTGCAGGCAGCAGGTGGTGCCGCCGCCTGGCAGGGGGCGCTGATGTGGGGAGACCTTGCCGGACGTTTCGTGCATACGATTGTCGCATTCAGGCAGGCTTTCAGAAACGGCTTCTCAATCAGGGAGCTGAAGATTGCAGAGGTCAGGCCTGTCGCAAAAAGATACCGTGACTTTCCACTATTTCAGGCTCTGCCGGCATTGCTCAACACTGTCAGCCTCATGCTCCCGGTGCTGCTGGTGAACAGTTACTACAACTACGAGGCAACGGCGCAGTTCGACCTCTGCCGCCAGGTGCTGCTGTTGCCACTGGCACTCATCACAACAGCCATGTCGCAGGTGCTGCTGCAGAAATTCACAGAACAACGAAACAGCAAGGTGCCAATAATGCCGGGGTTTATGAAAATTACACTTTACACCTCCGCATTCGCAATAATAACAATCCTGTTCTTCGTGCTTACAGGCCGTCCGCTCTTCTCAATCCTCTTCGGGCAGCAATGGGCTGTAGCAGGCGACTATGCTGCAATACTCGCACCCGCATTTATGATACAGTTCGTTGTGTCGCCCGTCAGTACTGTCATCATAGCTCTGGAAAAGGTGCGTATCGCCGCAGTGTGGCAGACAGCATACTTCCTCGGAATACTAGGACTCTCATTCTTCAGGCATCTGCCCGAATCCGACTTCTTTCTCGTGTTCACGATAATAAACCTGGTGTTTTATGTGATCTACTGGTTCATCCTCCTTTTCATAATCATGGGTTATGAGCGCAGAAGAGTTGGTTGATCTGAAAAAATCGTAGGTTTGCATGTTGGACTAAATAATGAGGGTTAACCTCAATCAGAAGTTTTTTATATGAAGATATGCCATGTGACAACAGTACATCCTCCCGATGATGTGCGCATTTTCATCAAGGAGTGCGCGGCGCTGGCAGCGGAAGGCCTCGATGTGACTCTGGTTGTAGCATCAGCAGGAACGGGTTTCAGAGCAAACGGTGTAGAGGTTGTTAAAGTTGATGTGAAATACTATAATCGTGTTGGCAGGATATTCAAAGCCACCCGCAAGCTTTCAAGGATGGTTGAAGAGCTGAGGCCTGACATAGTCCATTTCCATGACCCTGAGTTTCTCCTTTGTGTCCGTAGATTGAAAAGGAGGGGGTATAAGCTGATTTATGATGTCCATGAAGACCTTCCCCGCCAGATCATTTCTAAAGGCTGGATCCCCGGCTGGCTCAGAAAACCTTTGGCAGCTATTGCAGAGCGTTTCGAAAACCGCAGGGCAGTAATGGTGGATTACGTTATCACTGCCACACCTGTGATCGCTCAACGCTTCAGAATCGTAAACCCGAATACTATTGATGTGAGGAACTATCCGATACCGGAGGAGTTCCTGACAAAGCACACGAAAAAAACCGATCCTCCCTCAATCTGCTATATAGGAGGTATTACGGGTATCAGGGGCGCTTTTGAGATGATCAGGGCACTGGAAAACCTGGATGTCAACCTGGAACTTGCAGGGCCACCTGAATCAGATGAACTGATGGCATCATTAAGGGAGCTGCCGGGATGGGGAAAAACAACATTTCACGGAATAGTGAACCGTAAGCAGCTTGCTGAGATCACAGGAACATCCTCTGTTGGGCTGGCGCTGATGCATCCCGTACCAAACTACCTGGAAGCATTCCCCACCAAGCTGTTCGAGTATATGCTCGCAGGATTGCCGGTGGTCTATTCACACTTCCCGCTCTGGAGACGGATGGTGGAACCTTATGATTGTGGCATCGCTGTGGATCCGGAAAATATTTCCGATATTGCAGAGGCAATAAGCAGGATCATCAGTGACAGTGACATGGCTGAAAAAATGGGAGATAATGCACGTAAGGCTGCATTAGAGAACTATAACTGGAATAACGAAAAGGAAAAACTGTTGAAGGTTTACCGGTCATTGGAACATTTGCCTGAAGAGAAGAAATAATTATCTTGCAAGATGAAGAAAGTATTGACCGTTATTGGAACAAGGCCACAATTTATCAAAGCAGCAGTTGTGAGTGCTGAACTGAAGAGGAGAGTAGAGCATGTGCATGAGGTTATTGTCCACACCGGCCAGCACTTCGATAGCAATATGAGTGAGGTTTTCTTCACACAGATGGGAATCCCTGAGCCTGATTATAATCTGGAGGTACACAGCCTCTCTCATGGCGCTATGACAGGCCAGATGATTACCCGGCTTGAAGAGGTTATGGTGAAGGAGAAACCGGATTATGTAATGGTTTACGGTGACACGAACTCCACCCTTGCCGGCGCCCTCACCGCCAGAAAGCTCAATATCCCTGTTGCTCACGTAGAGGCCGGCCTGCGCTCCTTCGACATGAAGATGCCGGAAGAGGTCAACAGGGTTATCACCGACAGAATAGGCAGCCTTCTATTCTGCCCGACGCAAAAAGCGATTCAAAACCTGCTCGCAGAAGGCTTCAGTAAATATGATTGCAGATTGGTGATAACAGGTGACGTCATGCTAGATGCAGCCCTCCACTTCCTGCCAATGGCCGTAAGGCTACAGGCTGACATTCCGGATCAGTTTGTCCTGGTAACATTTCACAGACAGTCAAATACCGACATTCCTGAAAATCTCATCTCAATATTAAAGGCACTGACACGAATATCATCATTAATGAAAATAGTCATCCCGCTACATCCAAGGACAAAGGCAGCAATGGATAAAGCAGGACTGGATTTTCCGGATGAAAGGTTTGTGGTGATTGACCCCGTAGGTTACCTGGAGTCGCTATGGCTGGTGAAGAATTCAGAACTGGTAATCACCGATAGCGGCGGTTTGCAGAAGGAGGCATTCTTCATGGGCAAGGGATGTGTTACCCTCAGGGATGAAACAGAATGGACAGAGCTGACGGATGCCGGTGTGAATATTACGGCCGGTGTCGATGAACAGAATATTTTCAATGCCTTTGAGAAGCTGGCCGGGAAAAAATTCTCTCCCGACCTCTCAATATATGGTGGGGGTAAAGCCTCTGCAACAATTGCAGATCTGTTGATTAACCAAATGGGATGAATTGAGAAAATTTGTTTCATACATCCGAAGATACAGGTCCGGGAAACCGGAGCTGATGCTCGTTTCTCTGTTTACAGCCCTCTTCATTGCCAAAGAGTCATTCCCGGAATTTAACAGATTTTTTATTCCGTTTATATTTTTCAGTGTCGCATTTTCACTGGCCATACTTATCGTTTCACACAAGCTGGTTGTAATCCTTAATAAAAAAGGGTCGGCAGGGCAGTACCTGCTTTTTTATCTGGTTGTTCTTTTCTTTGTTCTGGCAGTCAGGAATTCAGATTATGACCCACACATGTTCCGGAATGAATTCTTCAACCTTGCTGCAGTATCAGTACTAATCGTGATGTATTTCTGCTTTGTGCACTCCGTAGAGCAGTTTATCCGGCAACGGAATCTCTTCTTCAGGATTCTATTTTACATTATGACTTTTGTTTCTGTTGCAGGGCTTGTCAAATTCTGGTTCTACCTGAGAGGTGTGGATGTGCCCTGGTTGTTCACTGAAGGCGGATTTGCACTGGGCACCTCTCTGATTGTTGATGCCGACACATTCATAACCGCCATTGTCGCAGCCATGATTGGGGTAATACTTTTTAAGTTCCGGCAGAAAAGTTCATTTCCGTTTCCGATTATCTACCATGGATCATTTCTGCTTATGTTCTATACTGTCATCTGGAGCGGTTCGAAGAAGGGACTGATTCTTATGATCACGCTGTTTATCGTGATCGTACTGCTGCGTATCTTCTTCCTGCTGCACAAAAGCCGGGTACGAAATTACAACCTGATAAGGAACCTCAACATCCTGATCCTGGTACTCGGTTTTTCCGGTCTGCTTGGCACCTGGGCGATCACAATGGTGGAAGGTGACCAGAAGGAGAGATGGATATCCAGGTTAGGATTTGACCGTTACTATTTCAAGTCGGAAATGACAATGGTCACCTTTTCGCACATATCAATCTTCAATCACCAGGCAGACCTCCAACGCTGGTACGACAGGCTTTGGGGGCAACAGGAACCGGATATTCCATCAATGCAGGACAAGATATCATTTGTGCTTACAGAACAGGAGAACATTTTTCTGGCGCCGGAACGATCACGCTTAACAGTGCAGACTTATGACCAGTTGCGGCAGCACTATATAAGCTCTTTTGCAGAGTTCAATGCCTTTTCCAGAAAGGAAAAGATTACAGGCCAGGGGTTCGGTTACCTGGATCATCATGCCAGACTTTCTCCGGATAAAAAAGATGGTTCAGGGGTGCTTTTTCTGAATAATAATTACCTTGTTTCCGCATTGATGTATTCCGGTATTGCAGGCGTTGCAGCCCTGATTCTCCTTCTGCTGCAAGTATTCAGAATATATTGGGTAAACAGGCGGGAGTTGCTTGCTATGTTTGCGATCTTCATGGTTATGAGTGCTATCTACCTACTGTCGCATAATACCATATTGACAAACCCACTGTTGCTTGTGGCGGTGATAATGCCGTTAAGGTACAGGGGGGTAAGTTTCCGGTCAGAGGCTCTCCAGGAATCGGAGTGACAGGACACTGTAATCGTGATTGGCAATAACATACTCTTTTCCCGCTTCACCCATCTTTTTCAGATCCTTCGATGACATAGCAATGAGTTGCCTTATTGCTTCAGTGATAGCCTTAGGGTTGTCGGGTTCGATAGACAAGCCGCACCCGGCATCCCTGACAGGGTTGTTGCCGGCCTCAATAGCCTGTATGATGGGCTTGCCTGCCATCATGTAATCGAATATCTTGTTGGGACTCACCCCGAAACGATAGAGTGCCTGCCGCTGGAAGCCCACGTAGAGGATATCTATCTGTGACAACAGTGATGGCAGCTGATGCTTTGCAACACTTGACGTGAAGAAGATGTTCTGTAAGCCTGCAGCTTTGGCCTTCTGATGTAAGTTATCCTTCTCAGGGCCATTGCCGACAAGCAGGAAGCCAACCGGGAGATCCTGCGTCAGTTCTGTAGCTTCGACAAGCGGGTACAGAGCGTTGGCAATGCCGTGAGCTCCTGTGTATCCAATTATCATTTTGCCTTCACCCCTGAGCTTGTCAATGATTATCTGATGCTCATCAGGAATATCTGTCTTCTCTTCCCAATCAGATGCTACAATGCCATTCGGGATATAGACAAACTTCTCGGGCTCCATGCCATGCGAGACCATATGCTCAAGGGTGTGTGGCAGAAGTGACACCACCTTGTCGGAGTGTTTGTAAGCATAATTCTCAGCCCGCTGAAGCAGCATGATATAGGGGTGCCTTCGTGAGTACCCTCCCAGCTCCATGGGCGACAGGGGCCAGAGGTCATGCACCTCGTAAACAAGCTTTCCACCGGAATAGCGGGCGATGCGGTGCGCAGGCCAGATATCCAGCGGATAGGTGGAGGAGGCTATTACCAGGTCAGGTGAAAAGTTTCTGGCAATACTCCTGGCATTGCATCTCAGTCTGAAAATGAATATCAGCATGTTCAGGATACGGCTGACGGTGTTGCCGCTGTAAGGGGGTGTTTTAAGCCACAGATAACGGATGCCGTCAATCATCTCCTGCCTAATCTTCGTCTGAACCCGGGGCTGGTGAGTACGTGTGTGCGCAAATCCCGATGCCACAATCGTTACTTCATGGCCACATGCAACCCACTCCCTTGCCATGTAATAGGGCCGGTGCTCCATCCCGAAAGAAGGGCCTCCGGCATAATGATTTATTAAAAGGATTTTCATCCGCAAACTCCGTTTTGCCCGCAAACCTACACCTTTTTTTTGAGTTGCCTGTTGCGGTTATTTCATAAAGTTTATAATAATAAGGCTTATTTTTGCTCTTCATGAACAAAGGAACAGCAGAACATTATATCTCCCGGCTGGTCACCCTCAACAGATGGCTGATCGCACTTCTGGCGTTTACTGTTCCGTTTCCACTGAAAACACCGCTGCCCGTGCTCTGGATGCTCGGGATGGCATGGCTGGCAGAGTTTATCATGTCGATGATAATCCGGAAAAGCATCGCTCTGCCTTACCATCGCTTTATCAGTCATGGAAGCCTCTTCATCAGGATATCCTTCTTTGCACTCATATTACTGTATATCGCCGGGGTGCTGTACTCGCAGAATCTTGCTGCAGCAAAATTTGAACTGGAGAAGAAGAGCTTGATGCTGCTCTTCCCTTTGGTGCTTTTCACCATGAACACTGAGGTGTTCAACAGGCAGATGCTCAGAAATACCTGCATCGGCTTTACCTCAGGCCTGATGGCTGTGACGCTCTACCTGTTTGTGAATGCAATGCTGAGGTGGATGGATTCCGGCAACGCCAATGAGTTCTATTACTCAAACCTTGCACTCTACCTCCACCCATCCTACCTGTCGCTCTACGCTGTCTTTGCAACAGGAATATGTATCTGGCTTCTCTACTCCGGCTCTTTAAGGGGAAAAAGGAGATGGCCTTCGCTTCTGTTGCTGCTTCCGGTGTTGTGGTTTGTGGTGATGGTAGCCCTGCTTGGCTCCAGATCGGGGTTTCTTTCAATCATCATTCTGTTTGTATGGCTGACTGTTATCCTGCTCAGGTCGAAATACAGGAGGTATTCAGTTCTGATACTTATCTTTTTCGGATTTATCATCTGGGCTGCAGTAACGATGTTCTCCGGTGCGATCATGTCAAGGTTCAACTCTGTGAGGGAGACACGGCGGACAGGCTTCTATCATGATGCCACACACCGTGCTGATGGTGTTGTGATGCGATTGCTCTCCTGGGACATAGCTCTTACTATCTTTAAGGAGGCTCCTCTGACCGGCACCGGCACCGGCGATTATCACGACCGCACACGTCAGCTCACTGAAGAGCGGGGCCTGATGTTCACGATGGGAGGCCTTAAGAATGCGCACAATCAGTATCTGCAAACCGCAGCTACCTTGGGTTTGCCCGGGTTAATATTTTTGCTGATGTGGTTATTTGCCCCGTTGCTGAGTAATAACTATCGCAAGCAGAGCGGGGGGCTGAACCTTCTGCTGATGGCGCTGATATCCTTTAACTTCTTGTGGGAGTCGATGCTGGAGGTGCAGGCAGGAGTGCTGTTCTTCTCGCTATTCCATGTCCTGCTTTTCGTCACATCACAACCGGAAAAGAAGAAGCCGGCATCACAATAAATGCGAATACCGGCCTCTGTACATTGTACGAAAGGTTTTACACCACGCCCTGAGCGAGCATCGCTTCGGCTACTTTCACAAAGCCACCGATGTTGGAACCTTTTACATAGTTGATGAAGTCGCCCTCTTTACCAAACTTCACACAGGTAGCATGAATGTCCTTCATGATCCTGTGCAGCCTTTCATCAACCTCTTCACGTGACCAGCTGAGGCGCATGGAGTTCTGCGTCATCTCGAGGCCTGAGGTTGCAACACCACCTGCATTGGCAGCCTTGCCCGGGCCATAGAGGATTTTGTTTTCCAGCCATACCTCTACAGCTTCAGGAGTACATGGCATGTTTGCACCTTCACTGACTACGAAGCATCCGTTCTTGACCAGCATTTTTGCTTCATCCTCGTTGATCTCATTCTGCGTCGCATTCGGCATCGCAACCTGGCAGGGAACGCTCCATGGGCGCTGCCCGTCATGGTATTCACCACCCCACTTGGTAGTGTATTCGCTGATACGGCCGCGTTTCACATTCTTCAGGTTCATCACCCATGCGAGCTTCTCCGCATCAATACCTTCCGGATCATAGATAAATCCGTTGGAGTCGGAAAGTGTTACAACCTTGCCGCCGAAGAAGTTGACCTTTTCTACAGCATACTGTGCCACATTACCCGACCCTGAAATGGCAACGGTTTTGCCTTTGAGGCTGTCGCCACGCGCGTTGAGCATCTCTTCAGCGAAGTAGGTTGCACCGTACCCTGTTGCCTCCGGACGTATCAGCGACCCGCCCCAGTTGAGGCCCTTGCCGGTGAATACCCCGGTGAACTCGTTGCGCAACTTCTTGTACTGGCCGAACATATAACCGATCTCACGGCCACCTACTCCAATGTCTCCTGCAGGAACATCAGTGTCAGGGCCGATATGGCGGCTTAATTCGTTCATGAAGCTCTGGCAGAACTTCATAACCTCATTGTCAGACTTGCCTTTGGGGTCAAAGTCTGAACCACCCTTGCCGCCACCCATGGGCAACGTGGTAAGAGCATTCTTGAACACCTGCTCGAAAGCAAGGAACTTCAGGATGCCAAGGTTTACTGTCGGGTGAAAACGAATGCCTCCCTTGTAAGGGCCAATGGCACTGTTCATCTCGATGCGGATGCCCCGGTTCACCTGGATCTCCCCCTTGTCATCAAGCCAGGGTACCCGGAAAATGATAACGCGCTCAGGCTCTACCATACGCTCAAGGACCTTCGCCTGCTTGTACTTGGGGTTCTCTTCAATAAACGGGATGAGAGTCTCTACAACCTCTCGCACGGCCTGGTGAAACTCAGGTTCCGATGGGTTCCTGGCAATCACGTGTACCATGAACTCATCCACCAGCTGATTAAACATACTGTGTGACATGTTAAAATAGTTTAGGTTAACAACAAAAATTAATTACATTTAGGTGCCGCAATATTAAGAACATTTTTTTTTTCTGCCAATAGTATCCGTACGAAAGAGGAAAAAAAATATCTGTGGTTATTTTGGGGATTTGAGGATTTGGGGATTTGGGGAGTCGCCTACCCGAATACCCAAATCCCCGAATACCCATAATCAAACTAACAAAACCTGTTATTCTGTCAAAAATAAAATATCAAAAGGAACCGGTTGCCGTTTTCAGGATTTTACTACTTTTATCCGGTTAATGAAATAAGCACACTATTCCTATAATAACCTGAACTGAATATGGATGAGGAGATGAAAGGTGTAAACCCGCAGAAGGGTGAGGAGGCAGAATCTGCCAGGAGTATGGATCGTTTGCTGGCAGAGACCAAAGAGAGGCTCAAGGAGCTGGCTTGTATCAATCAGACGACACAGATCCTGAAAGAGGGGAAGCCTCTCGAAGAGACACTGCAGCAGATATGCCTGATACTGCCCAGGGCATGGCAGTACCCGGAGTTTACCGTTGCACGGCTCTCCTATGACGGCCAGGTATATACCACCGGCAACTTCATCCAGACCGAATGGTTGCAGGTGCAGAACTTCCAGAGCATCGACAGGAGAAAGGGGAAGATAGAGGTTTTCTACACAAAGAAGTTCCCTCAGGAGGTCGAAGGGCCATTCCTTGATGAGGAGAGGCACCTGCTGGTGAACCTGTCCAACCTGATTGTGGGTTACATCAACTCAGAAAAAGCCAAGGATCTTCTCAGGACAGACGATGAAGAGAAAGCCCCCAGGCCTTTGCCTTCCAAAGAGCCCCTCTCGGTGAGCCGTCAGCTCCTGCAGAAGTTTCTCACCAAACAGAATATCGACAGGGATGTATTCCATGACCTGATGCCCTTCAAGGTGCGCGAGATACTTCTCGTGGCAAACCTCTACGATGCGTACAACATAGAAGAGGAGGGAAGGTTCTCGGAGCATATCCTCGGCGAATACTATCAGTTGAACCTCAGCTCCATGCCCCGTGTAACCGGTGTTACCACAATGGAGGAGGCTCTCGACCAACTCAAATCACGTCACTTTGATATGGTGATAATGATGATGGGCGTGGATAAAAATAT
>OBJA01001632.1_pt1 | contig 14780 bp, 13 predicted proteins | sample 1519751 | NCBI WGS metagenome assembly OBJA01 (sample SAMEA3881238, study PRJEB22517) | soil metagenome | biome: lake sediment; feature: soda lake sediment; material: sediment, water from around vicinity | place: India | collected 2013-12-23 | depth 3 m | reverse complement strand
CCGATAGACTGCACCTATTGCATCCTCCAGGCCTATCTGAACGCGCCCTGGTTGACCACTTATGTCAACACCGACGACCTCTGTGCGGAGCTTGGAGAAAAGCTTGCCGCCAAGCAGCACGACTTTTTCCGCATCGGTACCGGCGAGTTCACCGACTCGCTGGCGATGGACCGGCTGACCTGCCTGAGCCGGACCCTGGTGCCACTGATCGGCAGGACGGATAACGCCGTCCTGGAGCTCAAGACCAAGAGCGCGGTCATAGGCAATCTGCAGGGGCTCGATCACCGGGGAAGAACCATCATCGCCTGGTCGCTGAACAGTCCCGCAATCATGAAGAAGCTCGAGATCCGCTCAGCCACTTTGACGGAACGTCTTATCGCCGCGAGGCAATGCGCCGCCTGGGGCTATCGGCTGGCCTTTCACTTCGATCCGGTCATCGATCACCCTGGCTGGCAGGCCGGATACGCGGAAACCATCGACAGGCTCTACTCGACCGTACCCGCCGAGTCCATTGCCTGGATCAGCCTCGGGGCGCTCCGTTTCATTCCGAGTCTCAAGGAACTCGCCACCCGCCGTTTCCCGGGAACCAGGATCTACTTCCACGAGTTCATCCAGGGGCTGGACGGCAAGTTACGATATTTCCGTCCACACCGGGTTTTGCTCTACAAGTTTATTTATGAACGCCTGAAACAGTTGGCGTCAGAGACGACCTGCATCTATTTCTGCATGGAAAGCGATGAAGTCTGGCGCGAGGTGACCGGATTCGCGCCGGGGGAAAAGGGCGGCCTGCCGCTCATGCTCGATCGAGCAAGCGGTTTGCGGCCTTGATCCTCCCCGGTGCAATCTCCTCCGTCTCGCGGAAAAATAGATTTGTCCTTTCCGGATTCTGTCGTATATTGACTTGCGATTTTGACTTTTGCTCTCGTTTGACTCTCAACCCCCAGAGGATGAACTCATGGTAAACAAAGTTATTTTAATAGGGAATTTAGGCGCCGACCCGGAGATCCGGTACACCCCAAGCGGCACCGCGGTGGCGACTCTTCGCCTTGCCACCAGCCGCAGATGGAAGGATCGGGACGGCAACCTGCAGGAAGAGACCGAATGGCACCGCGTCATCGCCTGGGCGCAGCAGGCCGAATTTTGCAGCAACTATCTTTCCAAGGGCAACAAGGTCTATGTCGAAGGTCGGCTGCAGACCCGCAAATGGAAGGACCAGAACGACATCGACCGATATACCACGGAGATCATCGCCGCAACCGTCCAGAATCTCTCGCCGCGGGGAAGCGACAGCGCCGGCGGCGGTTATGAACAGCCTCCTTTGCCGCCCGAGCCGTTCGGCGGAATGTCGGGAGGAGGCACGGGGGAGGATGTGCCGTTTTAGTACCTTTTTTAGAAATTCGTTTCTTGCTTTTTATAAACGAAATTCGTGAAAGGTATTTTCCCGTCTGCTGCGGGAGGGCATGACAACCCTTAGGTTGCAGGCATCAGCCCGTGTGAGTACCCTGAAATCTTTTCAGCATCCCGTGGGGGGACAGAATGGATTGTGTCCCCGGCTGATCAGGGGCCGTCGCGATATGACTGTAGTTCTCGTTTCGTTTTACGGCCCTTATGCCGTTTCGTAATTGACGTGCAACGGCATAGTTGTGATTTCGTCAAGGCATTCATCCACCTCAGCTGGGTGAGGAAAACAGGTTGCCGCAGTACAAGGAATAGGATCTTCTCTCGGACCCTGATTCTTTTTCTTCTGCAGATGCTTTTTCGCCCGCTAAAACAAGTTGACTGAAAGTCGAAGCATTCGTATTGTTTTGGCACCGAAGTACTTAAGTTTATTTGATAACGTCTCAATTCGCCGGATTCGTTACGATGGATTATTACGAAATCTTGGGGGTAAATAAGGATTCCTCCCCGTCTGATATAAAAAAAGCGTACAGAAAACTTGCGCTTAAATATCATCCGGACAGAAACAACGGAGGGAAGGAGGCCGAGGCCAAGTTCAAGGAAATCAACGAAGCCTACGCCGTATTGTCCGATCCTGAGAAAAAAAGGCAGTACGACCTCTACGGTTCCGCGAATTTCCATCAGCGGTTTTCCCAGGAGGATATTTTTCGGGGATTCGACCTCAACGATATTCTCCGCCAGTTCGGCTTTGGTTCGACAGGTCAATCCGCCCATTTCCGTTCCAATATGGGCGGGGGCAATGCTTTCGCCTCGTTCTTCAACCAGGCCAACACCGGCGGTTGCGGCGGCGGTTGTCATCCGGCGGTGGAAAAAGGTCAGGACATGACCTACCAGATTACCGTCAGTCTGGAGGAAGTGCTCCATGGCGCGGAACGGACGATCACCCTCAGGAAGAACGGTACTCCCCATAATGTGTCGGTGAAAATCCCCAAAGGCATCGAGGCAGGCAAAAAACTGCGGCTGCAGGGGCAGGGCGGTGCTTCCCGCAACGGCGGACCGCCAGGCGATCTCTACCTGAAAGTGGATATCGCTTCCAACAACACCTTCACCCGGGATGGCGACGACCTCATAGTGCAGAAACTCATCTCATTCAGCGAGGCTTGTTTCGGCACCACCATCGAGGAGGGCAAGAAATTCATGGTAAAAGTCGCTCCAGGGACAAACCACGATTCGCGCCTGCGGCTGAAGGGATTCGGTCTGCCGGTAGGCCCCCTGGGGGAACGGGGGGATCTCTATGTGAAAATCGGCGTGCGAGTTCCCAAGGAGTTGACGGAAGAGCAGGGCAGAATAGTCGAACAGCTGCGCGCCTGCGGTCTGTGAATCCAGGTGCGCGTTCAGCAGTCGGCTATCAGCGGTCAGCATGAAAGAAATTTCAACTTATCGCTGAAAATGACCACGGGCCTCCTGAGGGAAGGGTGGCCCGTTCGTTTTTTCTGAAATCAGTACTTCCGGTCGGCGTAGGTCAGCCAGCCGCCCGCCGAGACCAGATCCTTGTCGAAGGGGTTGAGGGCGAAAGAGCAGACCACGTCGGCCTGGGCGGGATCATCCGAGGAAGCCGTCAATTGGTCGGTCGAGAGGTCGACGGCCACCGAGATGTTGCCCTTCATGGCGAACAGCCGGGCGATCTGATCATTGTCGAGTTCCACCGCCAGGATACCGCAGTTAAACATATTCTGCCGGAAGATCCGGGCGAAGCTCTCGGCGATGATCACGTTGATATCGTTGACCTCGAAGGCCCAGACGGCATGCTCGCGGGACGAGCCGCAGCCGAAATTGGCCTTGGTTATAACGACCCGGGCCGCCTGCATCGCCTCTGACCGGCAGTCGAACTGCCTGCCGTCGAGGAGCAGGTCCTCCAGGAGATGGGGTTTCAGCGCCATTTTCGAGATCTCGGTCAGGTACTTCGCCGGAATGATCTCGTCAGTGTTGATATCGCTTCTATCCAGCAGGATGGCAGGGCCACCGAATGTTTTCATAGCAACTCCTATGATTAAGCCGTTGTACAACAATTAAGGTTACAAATTTGCCGGAACGGCATAAGGGCCGTCACGAAATGAGAACGATTGTTACGGCCCCTAATTAAATTATACGTCACGCGGGTCGGTAAGGACGCCGGTCACCGCGGCAGCCGCGGCCGAGTAGGGACTGAGCAGATGCACCATGCCGCCCTTGCCCATGCGCCCGTTGAAGTTCCGATTGGTGGTCGAGGCGCATACCTCTCCGGGGGCGAGCACCCCGGAACTCATGCCGAGACAGGCGCCGCAGGTCGGATTGAGGACGCAGAAGCCGGCATCCATGAACACCTTGATGAGGCCCTCGTCCAGGGCCATGCTGAAGATCTTGGGCGTGGCGGGGGTGACAATCCCGCGCACTCCCCGCGCGAGCTTTTTACCCTTCAGGATTTCCGCGGCGTCGCGCAGATCCTCGATCCTGCCGTTGGTGCAGGACCCGATATAGATCTGATCGACAGGCGTTCCGGCCATCTCAGTGATATCCTTGACCTGGTCCGGCTTATAGCCGAAGGTCGCCTGCGGGACGAGAGTGCTGACATCCAGTTCCAGCACCTGGGCATATTCCGCATCCGCGTCGGAATGCCATTTGCGGTAGTCCTCCGCCGCCGCCTCGATGCTCGGGAAATCGTCCTGGATGAATGGCCAGAGGTACTCCGCCGTCACCCGATCGGGCAAGCAGATGCCGCAGGTCGCCCCTGCCTCGACGGCCATGTTGCAAAGGGTCATCCTGGCCGCCATGCCGAAGGCCTCCACGGTCGGCCCGGCGAACTCGATAACCTTGTCGGTGGCCCCGTTGACGGTTATCTTTTTTATGATCGCGAGGATGACGTCCTTGGCCGAGACGCGTGGCGGCAAGGTCCCGGAAATATCGATCCTCATGGTCTTCGGAGCCCGGAAGGAGCAGACTCCCTTGTAGATGCCCACTTCGAGGTCGGTGGTCCCCACGCCCGCGGCAAAGGCCCCGAAGGCCCCGTGGGTGCAGGTATGGGAGTCGCCCATGATCACCGTGTAGCCCGGTCGGACGAAGCCCTTCTCCGGGAAAAGAGCGTGACAGACGCCGTTCTCACCGATGTCGAAAAAGTCCCGGATGTTGTGGCGCCGGGCCCAGTCACGCATGATCTTGCCCTGAGTGGCTGTCTTGGTATCCTTGGCCGGAGTAACATGATCGATGACCGCCTTGATCCTGGCGGGATCGAAAACCTTGTCCATGCCCTTCTCGACCAGATCCATGATGGCGATCGGAGTGGTGATCTCATGGCACATCACCACGTCAAGGGAGAGGACCATGTTGTCCTGAGATGGCTTGTCGCGCAGATGGGCGGCGAATATCTTTTCAGCTATGGTTTGTCCCATGGTGTGTACTCCATTGGCAAAAAGGACAGGATGCGTTGGTGGCCGGCTATAGTCGAAGGCCAAGGCTTTCCGGAATTTATCATCTCAAACTAGAGAATTAGACACACTACACAAAAAATGGTAATCTGGCGAGAATATTTACAGCGCCGCCGCAGCGTCCGGTGGCTTCATCGATTTGAGCAGGTTAAGAACTTTCCCGGAAAGGAGGCGGTGGTGCGGGGCGGTCTTCTCATTCTTGCCGTTGTTTTCGGATTGTTCCTTTCTTCGGACTGTTTTGCCGCCCACGGAGTCACGCTCAACGGAGACGTGAAGTACGGCCCCGACTTCGAGCAGTTCGAGTACACTTCCCCTGCCGCGGTGAAAGGCGGCAGGCTGGTGCTTCACGATATCGGCAGCTTCGACAAGATGAATCCCTTCACCTTGAGAGGGGAGGCGCCGCTCGGGCTGGAAAGCCTGGTGTATGAACCGCTGGCCGTGGCCAGTCTCGACGAGCCTTTCTCCCAGTACGGACTTCTCGCCTCCGACATCGAGATCGATCCCGACAGGAAGTCGGTCACCTTCACCATCGACCGGCGGGCCCGTTTTTCCGACGGTTCCCCGGTGACGGCGGAGGATGTCGCCTTCACGCTGGCGACGCTGAAGAGCGATCTGGTCCATCCCCACTACAACTATTATTACGAAGACATAGAGGCATCGGAGATCCTTGACGAGTACAGGATCAGGTTCCTCTTCAAAAAACCCAACCGGGAACTGCACATGATCGCCGGTCAGATCCAGGTCATGTCGAAGAAGTTCTTCACGGAAAACCCCATGGACCAGAGCGGGGCCAGGGTCCTCTCCCCGCCGGTCGCCTCTGGCCCCTATGTGGTCCATTCCTTCAGCCTCGGCAAGACCATTACCTACAAAAGAAATCCCCAGTACTGGGCGACCGACCACCCCGTCAGAAAGGGGATGTACAATTTCGACGAAATAACAGTTAAATACTACAAAGACCAGACCGTCGCCCTGGAGGCCTTCAAGGCCGGGGAATTCGATTTTATCTCCATCAACATCGCCAAGCAGTGGGCAAGGGACATGGGGGGAGCGAGGTTCACGGACGGCTCGATCGTCAAGAAGACCTTCCCCCACAAAAACAACGCGGGGATCCAAGGTTTCTTGATGAACACCAGGAACCCCCTGTTTCAGGACCGGAGGGTGCGGAAGGCCCTGGGGCTGGCGCTCGATTTCGAGTGGGTCAACGCCTCGCTCTTCCATGGCCAGTACACGAGGAACGATTCGTTCTTCAGCAACTCCTACCTGGCGGCCAGAGGCTTGCCGGACGAAATGGAGATGCACCTCCTGGACCCCTTCCGGGACAGTGTTCCGCCGGAAGTATTTACCGAACCCCCGACCCCGCCGGTAACGGAGGGGCCGGAAGGGCTGCGGCGCAACCTGCTCGAGGCCAAGAAACTGCTCGAGGAGGCCGGATGGCGGGTGAAGGGCGGCATCCTTACCAACGACCGGGGCGAGGTCTTCGCCTTCGATATCCTCTTGGCGTCTCCGGCCTTCGAAAGGGTCATGGCCGCATACGTGAAGAACCTGCAAAAGCTGGGTATCCGGGCGGACTACCGGAGCGTCGATCTTTCTCTCTATATTGATCGGCTGAAAAGGTTCGATTTCGACATGATCGTCCAGAGTTACGGGCAGTCGCAGTCCCCCGGCAACGAGCAACGCAATTACTGGCATTCATCGGCGGCGGACAGGCAGGGATCGCAAAATTATGCCGGCATCAAGTCTCCGGTCGTTGATGCCCTGGTCGAAGAGATCATCTACGCCGACACCAAGGAGGAATTGATCACCGCCTGCCGGGCTCTCGATCGCGCCCTCTGGTTCGGTTATTATCTGGTGCCGAACTGGTATCTGGACATGCACCGGCTGAGCTATCACGACCGCTTCGCCATGCCGTCCACGCTACCCCTTTACTATGACCCGTTTCAACTGCTGATGACCTGGTGGATGAAAAAGTAAAAGATAAAAACCTGAATTCAAACTTCCGTATTTTTGGTCCAATCTATCATTTTTCTTGACTTATACCCGATATTTTTGATACCCATTCAATGGGACCCTAACAGATGGGGCCATCATATCAACACAGATCGGGTGGAGTAGACAGGGACATACGAGATCCGGTCTGTTCTTTTTTCGGGGAGGCTTGTTGTATGTCTGATCGTGTGAAAGGGAAGGTCAAATGGTTCAATGCGAGCAAAGGGTATGGCTTTCTGGAGAGGCCGGACGGAGAGTCGGATGTTTTCGTGCATTACAGCGCTATCAAGGGGGAGGGATTTCGCAGCCTTGAAGAAGGGGAAGCGGTTGAATTCACAATTGCCAAAACAGATAAGGGGCTGCAGGCTGAGAATGTCAGCAAGACAAGTTAACCCCCCACAAGAGGCACAAGAGGGGATAGGTATCTTTACGAAATCAAAAAGAATGATTCTCTAAGGTACTAAACAAGCCATAGCCGTTTGTTCCTGACCCCGTTCCATGGCGCATGTTGATGCTCCTGCAACGGGGTTTGGTGTTTTCAGAAGACGTTGCTGCAGTTTCTTATTCTTTTTCGGAGCAGCCTGTGTATGCGATACAAGTACAATTGAAAAAACTGGCAGATACGGAGAAGTTGGGCCGTCTCCTCGGGCAATCGGCCGCCCCGGGAGACGTAATCTGTCTTGACGGCGACCTCGGTGCGGGGAAGACGACCCTTACCCAGGCGATTGCCAGGGGTCTGGGGGTGCCGGAAGACTGCTATGTCACCAGCCCTTCCTTTGCCATCCTGCACCAATACGAAGGAAGATTGCCGATGTACCACATGGATTTCTATCGCCTGCACGATGGAGCCGACGCCCTCGACCTGGGATTCGATGAGTACTTCTATCTCGACGGTGTTACCGTCATCGAGTGGTCGAAACGGGCCGAGACGATCCTGCCCCGGGAAAGGCTCTCCCTTCTGTTTCGACTTCATGACGGCATGCAGCGAACGGTGACGATCACCGCAACCGGTGCCTTTGTGGAAAGGCTGCTCCGACTTGAACGGGAGTTTGCAGGTTAGTCCGTATTTTTTGATTTTTGGAAATTGCTTGAATCCAAAGGGATTAACCTTGATCTGCTCTTCTCGTGAGCCGGTTTTCTTGATAATCTCGGGAAAAAATATATGATAGTGCTTCCGGAAGAATGTTTCCCGGAAGCATTCGCTCCCTTTGCCCCGTCCATGCCGTGGGTCGGCGAGGGGGGCTTCCGACGTGGTGAGGCCGCAAATCCTCGCTTATTATTGATCTCATTTTCAGAATACCAATGAAAAAAAAGTCTGTTGCATTCAAGGATTGTTTCAAGAAATTCACCGTCGACCAGGACAAGGCCATCACCCCCGAAGAAACCCTCAGGAACTTCTACGAAAAGATTGCCGGCCTCGATCTGAAAATCCTCAGTGAGGTGAGGAGAATCGATAATGGTCGTCTGGACATCCCGGTTTACTTCAGCGTCTGCGGCGATGACTGCCGGGCGCTCACCGGCACGAAAAAACAGATGGGGAAAGGCGCCTCTCCCATCCAGGCCGAAGCTTCGGCATGTATGGAGCTGGCGGAAAGGTTTTCCTTCTTTTTCTATAAAAACAATCCCGGCAACTTCCTGAACGGCGACTACGCCTCCATGGTCAAGGCCGGATATCCGGTGCTCGGCCTCCGGTACCTGCTCGATTCCGTGCACGACAGCACCTCGAGTGTCGAACTGCTCGGCCAGTTGCTGGAGAATATCCCCATGCAGTGGGCATGGGGCACCAATATCACCACCGGAGAGGATGTCCTCATCCCCTTTTCCTGGTTCTATGCCATCAACGAATTCAACGGACCGTCCGCCGGCAACACGCTGGAGGAGGCGGCGATTCAGGGGATATGCGAAATCGTCGAGCGGCATGTCTGCTCGGTGGTCAGCCACCGGAAGATCGTCACCCCCAGGATCGATGTCGATTCGGTGCAGGATGGTGTCGCCAAGGAGTTGCTGAAAAAGTTCAGCGCCCACAACATCGAACTGTATCTCAACGACTTCAGCCTCGATACCGGTATCTGCACGGTCGGCGCCCTGGCCATCGACCGGTCGACCTTCCCGGGCAAGAGCGAAATCGTTTATACGGCGGGAACCACCCCCGATCCCGAGAAGGCCCTCATCCGGGCGATCACCGAGATCGCCCAGCTCGCCGGCGACTTCAATTCCAACTCCAATTACGTCGCCTCCGGTCTGCCCAAACCCCTCTCCATGGAAGAAGTGGAATACCTGACCGAGACGCCGGATACCGTTGCGGTCCAGGAGATGGTCAACCTTGCCGACAACAATATCCGGGTTGAGATCGAAAACTGCGTCGCCGCCCTGAGAAAAATCGGTCTGGAAATCCTGATGATCGATGTAACCCACAGCGGCCTGGAGATCCCCGCGTTGTACACGATCGTCCCCGGAGCCCATTTCCGGGAACGGTCGATGATCAAGGACGTTGGGCTCTTTGCCGCCAAGCTGCTGGTCGAGCGGGTCGCCGACTCCGAACTGCTCGAAGAAAAGCTGTGCCAGATGGAGAAATTGCTGCCGGATGCCTATTACCTGGAATTCTACCGCGGCCGCAACTTCGCGGAAATGGGCTTTCCGGAATCCGCTCTGCGCCATTTCGACCGATCTCTCCAGATGCAGCCCGAAGCTGAAGATTTGCCCTATATCTATTCCTACATGGGCAAGTGCCTGAAGGACCTCGGCAATTACCACGAGGCTATCGAGGTGCTGAACAAGGGGCTCTCCGAGGATGAAGAACGGCCGGATATGCACAACACCTTGGGCGTATGCTTTTTCAAAATCGAGGAGTACGAGAAGGCCATTGCCCATTTTCGGCGGGCGGTGGACCTGAATCCCGCTTCGGGAATCGATTACGCCAACCTTGGCGTCAATTACCACAAACTGGGAAAAAACAAGATGGCCGCCGAATTCCTGACCTTGGCCCTTACCCTGGACCCAAGTCTTGATTTCGCCCGGGAACTGCTTGCCGATATCGATCAATAAGAGAGTCTTATCGCCTATGATCGCCCAATGGGCAAGACCGATCCTTGGTAAAGCCATTGCCGTGAGCCTCATATTGCTGTCCTTGGCCGGCATGCTGACGGCCGCCGAATCGGCGCAGTCGTTGAAGGCGCGTGCCAAAAACCACTATCGGGGGATCGGTGTGGAGCAGAATTACACCAAGGCCCTGCAGCTCTACCTCCAGGCCGCCCGCCAGGGCGACTCCGAGGCCCAGTACATCAGCGGCGGCATGTATTTCAAGGGTCTCGGCACTAAAAAAGATCTGGCGATGGCCTTTAAACTCCTTCACCAGGCAGCCTTGAGCGGCAAAAGCACGCCCGAATCCCAGCAGATCATCGGTCAGGCATTTCTGCTGGGGTCGGGAGTGCCGAAGGACTATGGAAAAGCCCTGGAGTGGTATAACCGTGCGGCGGAAAATGGTAACAAAGATGCCCAGAACGAACTGGGCTTCATGTATTTCGTCGGCAGGGGTGTCGAACGGGATGTGGAGAAGGGCGCCGGATACTTTCTACAGGCGGCGAACAACGGACTGGCCATTGCCCAGTACAATGTCGGGATAATGTATTACACCGGCAACGGTTTCAAGGAGAGCGATCTCAGGAAATCCTATGCCTGGCTGAATCTGGCCGCGGCAAACGGACACCAGCCGGCACTGGCGGCCAGAACCCATCTGGAGTCCATTCTGACCGCCAAAGAATTGGCCGAGGCACAAACCATCTCTACGGAACTTGCCCGGCAGATCGACCCTTAGCTGGCTCCTTCCCGGGAAGCTGCCGCCTCCCGGAAAAGAAATTGCAAAAGCATCAAGCCGGATTGAGGCACATCAGACCTTCTTCCACCGTATTGAAGGTGAAGACCTTGCTCAGATTATCCTTTATTTCGGAACTGGCGTAGGCTCTTGCCCTCCCTTCGTCGGTAATGACGCCGAATCGCTTGAGAATATCGGCAACCGACGGCTGCACCCCGCATAAAGCCAGGAGCTGTATCTTCGGGTCCATGATAATCGAGCCCAGGATCCCGATAAGGCTGGAGTTGATTATATTGAAGGGAGTCAAATCGACAAAGATGTAGGTATCGAGCTTGCTGTCCTGAACCCTGTCGCTGGTGGTGAAATCAATCAAGGCGTTTTTGACCTGTTCAAGCCCCTCTTTGATTGAGGTCATTTCTCCGACCTTGATAATGCAGACCTTTCCCTCACTCACTGATATTCGCCCCATCGTACCCCCGTTTACAAGTCCGTTCCTCCGGGAACTCTTTGCGTTGAATGATAGTTCGCCGCTCAGAATAGAGCGGCTGTTGCTGCAATGACAAATTATCGTCACCTTAGTTGGACAACGGCTTACGTCGGAACAATGGTATCATTTCCTGGTCGCCGGAACAAATGAGCCGGAATTTTTTTTGAAATATTTCAGGCAAAATGACGGGGGCTGCAGATATGTGAGCTAATGCGGGCTGACGCCCGCAACCCAAGGGCTGTTATCCCCTCACACAGCAGAGGGGATAAGTACCTTCACGAAATTCATTCTCAAAAAACGAGAAATGAATTCCTAAGGTACTAAATTTTTTCAAACACGATCAAGGTCTGGTCGTCGTCCGGCGCAGAGGTTTCTGAAAAATGCCCGACGTCCTCGAGGATTGTCCGGCGAAATACGCGGGCTGCAGCGTCGGGCGCCTCCCTTCTCAGGCAGGCGAACAGCCGTTCCTTCCCATAAACCTGCTGGCGGCTGTCGGCAGCTTCGGTGATTCCGTCGGTATAGACAAAGATCTTGTCGCCCTTTTTAAACCGAAAGGTGATTTCGCCGTAGGTACTGCCGCTATTGAGACCAAGGGGCATGCCGTCATGTACGATCTCCACCGGTCCGTCATTCGTGAGAAGAATCGGGTAGGGCTGACCGCCGTTGCTCATCGTCACCTCCAGGCCGTTGAAAACCAGCACGGTGGCGGCGACAAAGCGCTCCCGGGGGAGGACCCCGCTGATATCGTCATTGAGCAGGGCAAGTATCTCAGCGGCGGAGTGGGACTGGTTTGCCAGCTGCTGCAGAAAGCCGATCACGCGCATCGAGATGAGCGCTGCCGGCAGGCCGTGGCCGCAGCTGTCGCCGATGAAAAATCCGAGACCGCCGTCCGCCCTGGTAAAGGTGTAGAAGAAGTCGCCGGAGATGGTCGAATAGGGGCGATTGAAGATCTGCACCCCAATGCCGGCGCTTCGGCAGAGACTCTCGGTGGTCAGGAAATCAGTCAGAAACTTCTGCTGCATCAATGCCCCGGCAGCCAGGTCCTCGGCTATTTTCTTCTCCAGGTAGCGGTTGCGGAGCAGCGTGTTGACCCGGGCCACCATCTCCTCTTCCGAGAACGGCTTGCGGAGATAATCGTTGGCTCCGATTTCCAGGGCCCTGACCACGCTGACCGTTTCCGATTTGGCGGTGAGCATCAGAACCGGGATGTGCGAGAGACTCTCGTCCTGCTTCAACCCCCTGAGCATCTCGAAGCCATCCATTTCCGGCATCATAATGTCCAGAAGAATCAGATCCGGCTGTTTTTCCCGCGCCTGCCGCAATCCTTCGACACCGTTTCCCGCATAGTAAAGCGGAATCCCCATATGCTCGAGATTCAGGGTGCAGATGTCCCGATTTATCTCGTTGTCATCCACGATGAGGATCCCGCTCACTTCCATGTATTTCTCAGTTCTTCTCATGAAACCCGGCACTTCGGCTGGAGGCAGGCCGGAGGGTGACCTTCATTGCCGGGTGCTTCGCACTTTTGTCTGAAGGGCAGGGTGAAATGAAACCTGGTGGCGCCATCCGGACCGGTGTCAGCCCAGATACCGCCGCGGTGGTCTTCGATGATCTGCCGGCAGATTGCAAGCCCCAGGCCAGTCCCGCCGGCGCCGCTTCTGGTCTTGCTGCTCTGGGCGAACTTGTCGAAAATGGCGGTGAGCTCACCCTGAGGTATCTCCACGCCATGGTTGCTGATGGTGGTCTTCAGCATATTTCGATTGGGCAACTGCAGTTCCTGGGTGAAAGATACCACAATTGTGGTATTGGGATCGCTGAAATTTATCCCGTTGGATAAAACATTGCGGATGACCTGGCCGATCCGACCCAGGTCGAAGAAGGCGACGGCAGGAAATTCCGGCAGCAGGATACGCATCGTCAGCCCCTTTTTTTCGGCTAGCGGGGCCAGCTCATCGATTGCCGACCTGATTTCCATGACCAGATCGTGATCCTGAAAATTGTAATTCATCCGGTCGGCTTCCAGCCGGGAAAGGTCGAGGAGGCTGTCGATCAGGCGAATCAGTCTCCTGCCCGAGGTGGCGATCTGCTGGAAAAAGCGGAGAAGTTCGCTGCGCTCGGCGCTCTCTGTCTTCTTTTCGCCGTAGTTGGCGAAACTGAGTATTGCATGCAGCGGCGTCCGCAACTCATGGGACATATTCGCCAGGAAGTCACTTTTTGCCCGGCTGGCGGATTCCGCCAACTCCTTGGCCTTCTTGAGCTCAACCTCGCTCTCCCGCAGGGCTTTGAGAGTATCCTGACGCTCCCTAATTTCCTTGCGCAGGGCGACATTGGTGTCGATGAGGGAAGCGGTGGCCCCCTCCAGTTCCTCGGCCTGAGCGAGGAGCATTGCCTCCATTTCACTTTCAAGGGCGGCAAGTTTCTGGCTCGTGACATGACAGGAAGAGAGATCCTGGATGGTCAGCAGCCATTGCCTGCCCGCCAGCCCGTCCCCAAAAGCCGACCCGCTGATGGTTATCGTTTTGACCGGATGAGACGTCGTCAGATAGTTCCTGCTGAATCGTGCCGTCCCGGGGTCGCGGAGAAGGGAGGCGAACTGACGGTAAGTTGCCGCCGACAGAAGCGATTCAAGGATGGCGGCGAGAGGAGTACCTGTCTCCGACGGCAGGGAATGGGTCTTCCTCGAAGTGATCTCTCCCGAGGAATAAAGCACCCTTTCGCGGCAATCGACCACAATGGTTTCGACAGGAACCATTACATTTTCAGGGAAAAAAGAAGGAGGATGGTTCATCTCGGATTATCTGGAAAGGCTCTTGGGCAGGAAGTCTTCTGCAGCCGGCAACGGGAAATGTACCTGTATTCTCACTTCGAACGACTGGAAAAGTCAAGAAGTATCCGCCGCGGCCCCTCAGCCGCGCGACCTGCCCGTGAAATGTTTTGCTCATTGATTCGATATGATATTTCGAGTATTGAAGCACTTGAAAAGACCATTTGATTCATTCACCCCGCGGAAAGGAAATTTTGCCTTCTATGCCGGAAAAAACCGTCTTTCTCCTGCGCCATGGCGACACCGGCCGGCAAGGCTGCTATATCGGTTCAACGGATATTCCGCTCAGCAAAAATGGTGCTCTGCAGATCAGCCGCACCGCCGCCCTGCTGCAGCGGGAAAACGTCTCCCGGGTCTTCTGCAGCCCCATGCAGCGATGCCGCGAGACCTGGGAAAGACTCCGCCTCGACTGCCCCTGCGAATTCCGGGAATCGCTCAGGGAGGTTGATTTCGGCCGGTGGGAGGGAAAGACCTTCTCCGAGATCGAGGCCGGCGATGAGCCGCTGGTGGCCGCCTGGGCCCAAGACCCGGAACATTTCAGTTTCCCGGGTGGAGAGTCCCTGGCAGGCTTCCGCCGGCGGGTGGCCGCCTGCCTGGAGCTGATCCTGGGGGCTACCGATCAGCGGCTGCTCGTTGTGACCCACGGCGGGGTCATTCGCCACCTGCTCTGCCTCATGCTGGGGCTGCCGGCTGAAAAGTATCTCGCCTTCGCTGTCATGCCGGGCAGTTTTTGTTCGCTTCAGGTATACTCGGAAGGCTGCGTGCTGACCGGGTTGAATCTCCAGGGCTAATACATTCGAGACATGGCAAAAA
>OBJA01001631.1_pt1 | contig 14785 bp, 17 predicted proteins | sample 1519751 | NCBI WGS metagenome assembly OBJA01 (sample SAMEA3881238, study PRJEB22517) | soil metagenome | biome: lake sediment; feature: soda lake sediment; material: sediment, water from around vicinity | place: India | collected 2013-12-23 | depth 3 m | reverse complement strand
AAAAACATATAAAAAAAACTTCTGATGGAAGATTTATAGTTCAACCATAAATCTAATCATTTAGAGTGTTATCAAATCATGCGAACATTTATGAGAATTAAACACTCTCAGCATCAAAGTATTTTTGCACAACATCTGCTTCTTTGAATAAAGCAACAATTACAGGAAGAAACATCAAAAATACTAAAGGTAAAAGTAAGAAAACTCCATCAAAAATATCGGTAAGTCTATTCACTATTACAATTGCAACATAGATTAAGATTGTATAGATTATGACATAAACAAATGAATTCACAAACAATTTAAGTTTGTGGATTTTTTTAAAGAGTAAGAATATAAAAATCCATAAAACCACATGAAAAGCGATTTGATATAGTTCATCGATTCTTTGTAAGACAACACTAGCTCCAGCAATAATCATTACAATTGATGTAGTTAGTGATAGTTTCTCTTGTTTTTCATTCAAATCGTGTTCAGAAATTCTAGGTTTATTGCTCATGATTTTTTCAATCAAAAGTTCTTCCTTAGCTACTAAAATTGAGCGAAGCATTAGCATATCTGCAGTCAAAGAGACCAAAAAGCCTATTCCAATAATGATTATGCTTAATATCGCTTCAGGTTCAAATAGCGCACCAATATAAAAAACAAGCCACTTTGATACCGTACTCACTAAACCATACTTTAAGGTTAGATACCGATGTGCTTTTGTATTGTTCATTGAAAAAAGCGATGCAAACAATGAACCATATAGAAGTAAAGCAGTGACAGCGATCATAACTCCAGTCTCTTCTGGTTTAATAATCATCATCAAGATAACATAACCATAAAAAACTACAGTTGTGACTAAACTAAAGATAAATGTTTTTATCAGTTTCTCTTTCATAAATTTCTCCTATCAACTGTAAATTTAGCAAAGGTACTAATCAAGGAAGTTTCTCTTGATTAAGTTGAAACCATCTCTATTAATACTACGCATCATAATAAACCCAAGAATATCTTTATATGCAACAATAACATTCCCGATTTTTTCTATTAATAAAATCGGATTTTGTTTGTAACTTAAAAACTGGATTCTTTGCTTCTTAACTATCGTTTGTTTTAAAGTAAAAGCTCCTCTTTGAAACAAAAATTCATTTGAGTTAAACTTAATGAGATGTTGTTTTAAAGCTAAAAAAGCTCCAATAAAAGCAATTAGAATAAATAGAACTTGAATTAGAACCGGTATAACAAAATCGATTAGACTAATTTCTAGAGCTAAGTATGGTATAAGATTTAATGTGATAAGAAACACCATTGGTAAGATTATAAAATTTAAATACTTAAACTTTTGAGGAATAATGACTTGATCATAATCATTATTCATGAAGCCAACTTTCTCTAAAACTCCATTAACTTCTTTAATCCTAGCAAATGGAAGAATCGACTTACTTTCAGTTTTTAATTTTTCAGAGTCATTAAACTCCCCTACTCCAAGAATAGCTATATTCAACTGATAAAAACCAAAAATTCGAAATAGTAATGATTGGTTTATATGAACAGCATTGATTCTTTTTATCGGAGTTTTAAATTCTACTTTCTTTAAAAGTCCATATGAATAAGTGATATAACCTTCATCAATAAAGTATCTATATTTGTAATATTTAAAGAAGTGGTAAATCATGGTTGAAATCATTGAAAATCCTATCGCTCCTAGACTTACATAGATTAAGTCAATGAAGTTTTGACTATAACTCAAATCCTCAGCCATGTAAATTGTTAATGAGCCCACACCAATGACTGTAGTAATGATTAATAGTACTGAAGATAAAAACCATGGTTTCATAATTGATAGAAACAACAATTGATACCAATGTAAACAATCAGTATTATTCTTTGCTGGTGTTATCTCCTCAAAATCTTTTGGTGATGGTAATACTAAACTATTATCAGTTTTTTTGCTTTCAAGGAAGTTTTTAAGTGCTATAGCATACTTTTTATCTAATACTAATCTTCCTTCAGCTTGAAACGATGCGGTAGTCCCAGTATCTATTTCAATTATTGAAAGCCCTAAGATAAGATCTAGAAAACGTCGTTTCACAGATATTGTATGGATGTTTTTATAAGGAATATTTGCTTTTCTTTTAAAGAATAAACCTTTCTCAACAAAAAATGATTTTTCTTGATCAGAAAAAACATGCTTTCTCATTATTAGCCAGTATACAGTTAACTGACCTAATAAGCCTACAAAAATAACTGCTATTAGAATATAGAACTCCGTTAAGCCAATTTCATAGACTTCTTCTTCGACTTCTGTAAAAAGAAAGGTTGCTGCAAAACCAGTAAGAAAAATCGTTCCTAATAATGCTCTAAAGACATCGTAGACAAACTTCCTCTTGGCAATATGATATTTAGAACTCATCTTTTTTTGCCTCTTCTGAATCTAAGTAAGACTGGAGTTTGCTTCTGATATTATGAATTAAAGGTTCAATCTCATCGCTAGGAATACCTATTATAGCATCGTTGGATCCCGCAGTATAAATTATTAGTGATTTAATCTTAAACAACATTTGAATCGGGCCTTGAAATCCTTCGATATGTTGAATTCTTTTAATAGGAATATAGTCTTCTCTTCTAAATATTACACCTTTTTTTATCATTAAATATTCTTCTTGAAGTTCATATCCATGTAAATTATAAATGAATCTTGGAACAATGAAGTTAGAAACTAAAAGGATAGATACTATAAAACCAAGTACTATTAATAATACTGTCTTAATAATCGGGAACTCAAAGGATGCTTTTGGTATGACAATGACAACAATCAAAGAAACATAAAATATTAATGAGAAAACAGTTCTGGCAAAATAATAGTAAAGATTAATTCTTTTATCTAGTTTTTTCATGTTTTGTTCTTACACAACGTCTGTGTAATTCTCCTTTATGTAGTGATTTCTAATTTTGAATATTATACCATATTAATTTGATTTTGATACTTTGATTTTTAATCTAAATTAAATTATTATCTTATGAAGGTAGAACATTTTTTCTTATTAACTATAGAAGCAAAAGTTAAGGATTTCGATGATCCATTTGCTAAGGTTAATACTAGTGCATATTCTCGAATAATATGTAAATATTTGTTAATAAAAACCAGCAAAAACCGATAGACGATTTCTTTAAACTAATCACAATCATATCAAAAATCCATAACCTACAAAATGTTCTATAATATGGAACTATACTATCTCATATCCATGAAAAAGGCATAATCTTTTTTCTGGCACCATTGATTAAGATGCCAAATCTAGTAGAGTGAACTTACTAGTTCCTAATCTATCAGTTGTAAGGACCTAGATCTGTTCAATTTACACATTGATTGGATATTCCATGTTATCTAGAGGTTTAAGTTTTCATGTTTCTTTTAAAGGCTTTAACTGCGAAAAACAATGTTACTGAAATGTAGATTAAAACTACTAGTAAAGACACCCACATCCCATTATAGTTCCCTTGAAGCACTTGTTTAATCAAATCAACTGAATGAGCAAAAGGTAAAATATATCCTATCTGCATAAAAACTCCACCTATCAAATCTAAACTAAACCACATACCGCTAAGAAATGCAACAATCTGGATTAGAATAGATGCTACTGGACCGATTTGCTGATCCTTAAGTAGACTACCTAGAAGCAAACCAAGGGTAATGAATAGGCTTGATATGATTAAAAGAAACGGGATGCTTAGGATTATGTGAATTGTAAATGGAAGCCCCATTATAAAGCCAATACTATAGAGAATAATAATTTGAATCAACGATATCATCCAGATTGGTAACATATATCCAATAATATAATTATGCGCCTTTAAAGGTGAAATATACATTCTTGACAAAAAGGAACTGCTACGATCTTTAGCAATCAATAATCCTGAAAACATTGTTAAGAAAGAAAAACTAAAGATTATGGTCGATGGGACAAAATTTTCAGGTTGAAAGGCAATGTTTACTGCAAACGATTGATTTAAAGATATCATAAAAACCAGTAAGAAAGCTGGCAAAATAAATGTAAAAACTAAACTTAAGGGATCACTTATCAGCTCTTTTAGGTTTCTCTTACAATAAATCCACGATTTCATGATAGATTTTCTCCTTCTGTCAATGAAATGAAGATATCCTCAAGCTTATTTAGATTGGTCATATTACGTAAAGTATCAAGCGAACCGATAATTTTTAGCATTCCGTTATCAATAATCGCTATTTTATCAGCCAAAGCTTCAACTTCATCTAGATAATGTGTTGTAAGAACTATGGTGACTTTGCCTTTAAGTTCTCGAAGGATTTGCCATAATTCTCTCCTGGCTTTTATATCTAAACCTAGTGTGGGTTCATCAAGAAAAATTATCTTAGGATCAGTAATCAGTGCCATTGCTATACTTAATCTTCGCTTGAGACCACCAGATAGTTTTTTTGACTTATCATTTTTTCTTTCCTCTAAACGAAAACGACTGAGCATTTCACCGGTTTTTGCTTTCGCAGTTTTTTTATCAAAACCATATACTTCTGCGATGAATACAAGATTCTCATAGACTGTAAGATTTGGGGCAATTGCTGTTTCTTGAGGAGATACATTAAGGTCTTTTTTTATCTCAGACATATTTGTTACAATACTTTTTCCAAAGATATAAGCATCCCCAGAAGTGGGACTAGATAGCCCAGAAAGCATCTTGATTGTTGTTGTTTTACCCGCGCCATTAAAACCCAGCAATGCAAAAACATCCCCTTCTTCTATGTCTAGTGACAATTGCTTGACAGCATATCTTTCTTTATACTTCTTTGTCAAATCTTTGATGCTTATTGCAATCATGATTATTTACCTAGAGGTTTTTTCTGAGCTTCGAAGATGTTTTCTGCAAACTTCATATACTCTTCGTTTGAGACAATCGCAATCCCTTTTTCAATGTCAGCTAACAAAAGAATTGTGTCCCCAGGCTTGATGTTAAACATATCTCGCATATCTTTGGGGATGACTATTTGACCTTTTTCTCCCACTTTTGAAACAGACATTGATTTACCTTCAAATGATTTATTCATTATAAACTCCTTTTCCTATTAGTTATACTTTTCCTATTAGTTATACTTTTCCTACTATTCATATTAATTGTATATTACTTCTGTTTACATGTCAATGAGAGTTTAGCAAGGATTTAATCAAAATAAAAAAAACATTAGTGTCGGTGTTGCCTAATGTCATCTTTTAAACATACATTATAACCAGTTAAGATTGCCTAATTGTTTATTTGAGGGTAGTTAGATTCACACTTTTTCAAAGTCTATGTTTGCTTGTCTAGCTTGTTTATATAAATCTCTAAACTGTATTGTATATTTCTTTCCATCCTTTATAAAATGAGTTCCGCATTGTCGAAAACTGAAAGAGACATTTTTTCTTATACATTGCTCTCTGACATTAAGTACCCAGTCATAATTAAGTGCTCTTGCGAACTTATCTGACTCCCCACCAACAGTAACCGCATCGATTCCATCCAGGTATTTTTCGATATCAATATCCTCAAGTAATGGTTGAGCAGTTATTTGTTTATGCTTAATTGGAAGCTTACTAAATACAGATAGTTTCTTATCAGCGTTTTCTTGGTTCTCTATCGTACAACAAACCACAACATTTTCATAGCCATCGTTCCAGTCATTGGGAATGCACTCAAGGAACCTCTCAATTCTTTTTGTTAAAAACAGAAAAGTACAATCCTTTCTTTCTCTTATAATATCCCAACATTGATTTCTCCATCCATCGGCATCTTCTAATAAAAAATCGCTTGAGAAACATAGGTATATCAAGCCAGATGCCATTTTGTACTCACCACTTTTTTTCTTAGCAGTAAGTCTTTCAAAATTACTGTTTTTCACAATAGCATCGGTATCTATACCGCGTTTAGCATCACCTTTATGTATATAGCAATACCTACATCCTTCACTACATCTGTGACAACCTCTCCACGGATCCCATCTCCCCATTCTAATCTTCCTTTCACTATTGTTTTCTAATCATTATAATCATTTAGCAATTGCTACTGAAGAAGATAAAGCCATTTCTCTGTCCAGTCAGCATCAAGTTTACGTAGTCTATTCTTCTTCAGGTTTTCTCTCATTATCCAACGAATATCATTATCTTGGTTCATAAGCCATTTACTCATTGCAGGTATCCCCTTCTTTGGATTAGCAACAACAGCTACACTCCAACAATAAGCAAGCGCTTTTCTTAGGGATATAAAGGACTCACTTTTCCGATTTGTTTCATGAATCAAATCTTTAGTAATCTGGTCTAGTAAAGTATATACCTTTTCAGTATGTTCTGGTTTCTTAAGTAGTCTTGGTTCACAGAGTGTTGCAACAACAGCTCTCTTCTCAAAGAGATTGCCATTACGCCACTTTTCCATCTCAACAAGGAGATTGTCAATATCATTGTCACCATATTTCTGTAAAGCGATTGCAACCGCTTCTCTAATTCGCCATCTTGAATCAGAAGCATGATTTCGAAGAACTTCTATGAACTCAAGATTTCCTTCTGACAATAGTCTACCTAGACCAACAATTCCGCAAATTGGCAAAAACTCTAATTGTGATCCGTAAGGAGCAATATTGTGATCATAGGATATAAAATCCTTAAACCTATCGATATCACCTTCAAAAGCAACAGCTTCAACAAGTTCAAGATTAGCTCTTGGACCGGGAAGACATGATTCACCAAGAAGATATTCACTCCAATCATCTATTTCCCTTAGAAAATTCCTATAGCTTTCTATTTTCCCATATTACAAATTCTCTTTCATTATTTTTATTCTTTTAGTTGTTAAGATATATGCTTATTATAAAATTCTTAGCCTTAAACCTCTGGACATAGTTATCCGTTTAGATATCTCATAAATTATTCTAAAAATATTACCTATACTTCAATAGGTAATTTGTCAGCAGTCAGAAAGTTAAGATTAAGTTTGCTTTCTACCCAATTTGATTAAACTTATCTTTGAAATCGTTACCTGATGGTTCTTGGAATATTTTTAAATCAAAATATGAAGTTGTAGCGTAAATGTGATCAAAAATATCGGACATGATTGCTTCGTAATCCTCCCAACCTGTTTTGTTGGAAAAAGCATAAACTTCCAGTGGGATTCCTTTATTCTTATTCTCAAGTTGTCTTACGATACGCCACATGTCTTTATGAATATGAGGATTGTTTTTTAAGTACTCTAATAAATACACTCGATAGACACCTAAGTTTGTTAATCTTCTACCATTTAGAATAACTGATGTATCTATTTGATTGCTTTGATTATATTCGTCAATTTCAAGCTTTCTTTCAGTTAGATATGGTTTGATGTAATCAACTTTTAATAGTTTTTGATAAAGGTTATCATCTACTATTTTAACACTTTCAGCATCAATATGAACTGCTCTTTTTATTCTTCTACCACCTTGTTCAAAAACACTGCGCCAATTGACAAATGATTCAGAGATAAGTTTGTATGCTGGTATTGTAACTGTTGTTCTATCCCAGTTTTCAATCCTTATAAATGTTAATGTGACATCTATAACATTTCCATCAGCACCATAATTAGGCATTTCAATCCAATCACCAATTTGAACCAAATCATTTACAGACATTTGGAAACCGGCAACTAAACCTAAGATACTGTCTTTAAATATTAGCATTAAAACAGCTGACATGGCTCCTAACCCGGTAAGAATAACAACTGGGCTTTCACCTATCAAATTAGAGATAACAATAATTATAACAACTAGGACTACAAGAAATTTTATTGCTGTAAGGATTCCCTTAATAGGTTTAAAGCTTGCTCTTTTATTGTAACTAATGTACAAAGAATTTACTAAATCTAACATTGCCAAGACAATTCTTAAAACGAAATAGGAAAAGATAATTATGATAAATTTATCAGCTATTAACTCATATGTAGGTAAATAAGAAACAATATCAACTAAAAAAAAGAGAGGTATTAGCTTTAAAGACTTAGGGATTACGCTGCTTTCTAGTAATGCTTTGATGAAAATATTCTTTGTTCGTTTAAGTATTTTTTTAAACGTTAGTTTAAAAATGAAGCGAATGATAAAATAGCCGATAAGGCTTATTATGATTGCCGATATGAGCAAAACTGTATCAACTAAGATTATAATGAGTGTTTCGCTCAAGTCTAAGAAATTTAGAAGTTCAATCATTTGATTTCTTAAAATGTTCATTTTATTTAATTCTCTCCTTTGTGCTTTTAATTAGATTTACTAATAGAAAAAATATATCTAAAGATTATTATTACATTATAGCATTGAAATGTGCTAAAATGTACGCTTTCTTTAAATTTTAAAGATTATTCTTAAGTAAAAACTATTCAAAAATACTATCAATATTCTTATTCTAATAAATATTAATTCATCTAATTGACAAAGTAAAACACTTGCAATATTCTTAATTCTAATAGAAAGATAGAGGAGCATTTAAATGGGATACAGTTATGATTATTATTATTATTATGGCAAAGATTTAAGATCCAGACCGGTAGAATATTTCTATGATGCAAAAGGATTCAAAGTGCAAAAGCCTTTTCAAAGAGTTGAAGATATTTATGATGTGCATGGTTTTTTTGTGAAACCTGGTTCTTCTTTTTTAGATGATACTGGATGGACAGATTATGGTAGACCTTATTATGAACTAGGTTCAGGAACGAGAACTACTCCAAAAATCATTTGGTGATGGCGAAAGATTTTTTGATGGAAAAATGATAAAAAGAGATCCAGGAGAGAGATATTATGATGTTAAAGGAATTTTAAGATCACCTGAAGAGAATTTTTATAATTTCTCTGAAATTAATGGAAGAAAAGGTTAAAAACTTTCTTGGTTTTAAAGGTTTTTTCGATTATTTAAGAGTAAGAATATCAAAAGGTTAACATACTTGTGTTTCAATAAACAAAAAAATCCATCACTGTATATGGATTTTCTTTTTTTATAGACATATTTGACATACCTGAAAAGGAAGAGTTCTATTCATTTCTAATTACAGTTTACTCATTTTGATTATTTCAATGTGCTCAATGAAAATATTGAAAAACAAAAACTTATTTCTGATAGTTTGAGGATTTCCTAATATACAAGTAAGTTGCTCCTGCGTTAGCAAGTATATGAAAAACAATTGGATAAAACAACGATTCCGTCATTTCTGCTACATTTCCAAGTATTATACCAAAAACAAAAGCAAACGCTACCTTCATTAATGTATCTTTGTTAAACCTAAATTTGAAATATTGAAGGTGCATAACTCCAAACAAAATAGCTGATACTAGTACAGCTATAGAGATTTCTTTGAGAAAGGGAAATGGTATCATTATATTGATGCTAGAAAAATGATTTCTTATTATATCTGGTATCACTCCACGAAAAAGCAGTTCTTCACCAATTGGAAAAACTAGGCAAAAAGCAATTACACCTTTGAGACTATTATGTGGTCGATAGTTAGAATTAAAAATAAATGGAATTATAAGAACTATTAAAAATAGGTGATCATATCCACTGAGCCAAGTAGCTGGCATTTTAAGTGGTATGCCAAGTATCAAGGTGACAATACCTACTAGCATAAACCAAATAATAAAATAGTTTTTCTTGATAAATACACGCTGGCTTTCTTTTACAAAAAGCCTAAGTAATAAACTTTCAATTAGCCAATACATAAATGTTAAGAAAGCAATTAAACCACCATATAAAAATATCATAAAAACCTCCCGGCAAAATAATCTGCATGCTCATTAATAATACTATAGATTAGTTATTTCTGGCAATCTTTTTTTACCATTTAATACTGATATAAAGTGCAATATCCAACAGTCGATATCTGTACATATTAAAGTTTATTTTCAATGAAATCTAAAATAACCTTTAATCAAAATCTATATTGCAATCTATTCTTTTTCTTTCATTTATGACTCATGCATATCTCCTATTTAAAAACTTAAGTTATTTGTATCAGATTACTGTTGTATTTACCAGATACCGATCAAAGGAATTTTTGAGTTTTTACCCAAAATATGTTATAATTGAGCGGTATTTTATGATTTTAGAATTCTAATAAGAGGAAGTGTATAATGTATAATATTGGTAAAACGCCTTTGTTAAGGGCAAGAAATCTTGAAGATAAACTTGGGATAAAAAAAATATATCTAAAACTAGAAGGTAACAATCCTTTTCGAAGTAGGTACGACCGTTTAGCGAAAACAATGGTTTCCTATACTCTTTTGCACGGTTATGAAGCAATGATTGTCGATGGAAATAAAGCTTTTCTAAACTCAGTTACTGCACTGGCAAAAGAAAGTAACCTAACATTTTTAGCTCCTTTAAAAAAGGGAGAAAAATGGAAACAAAAAAGTTTCGATGAGAACAGTATAATTAATTTAATCGAAGTCAAGAAAAAAGATATCAGTCAAACTATCGAAAACGCTCGACTTCAAAGAAATGCAGTTTCCTTCATTCATGAAGAAATCATCTCCCAACTGTCGTTAATAAGTTATGAAGAAATCGCTGTTGAAGCAATCAAACGATATGAAGATGAGATTGACACTTTCTTCTATTATCATGAAAACTCAGTTATTAAACAAGCTTATGAAAATGCTTTTTTGAAAAACTATATCAATAAAAGAAATCAAGCTCCACAGTTATATGGAGCCAGCTATGAAGAAAATAATTTGAAAGAATCAAACGATATATCAGTAGACAAAAAACTAGTTCATGAAGCTTTGATGATGCTTCAGAAACTAGAAAATCTTAAAGTAGAAGAATCTGATTCAGTTGCTTTTGCAGGTTTTATTAAGGCTTATCGCGAAGGAAAATTAAAAACTGGAAGACATGTAATAGTTCTAGATACAGCAAGAACAAAGCTCAAAATTGAACAACTGGAAAATTTCACAGAGATTAGCAAAAAAGAGTTACTTGATTATGTTGACACCTATCTCGATAGATACTCTGATTCAAAGCAAGAGACAGTTGAAGCAATTGAGCAAGCGATAAAAAAAGGCTTCATCCTTATAGCACGAAGCGAAAAAATGATTGATGGTGTTGCAGTAATTGTCCACATGGGGTTTCAAAATTTTATACCAACATACCACCTTGCTTATATTGGAATAAACCCTAATAGCAAAGGGAGAGGCATTGGCTCTGAATTAATAAAAGAAGCGATTAACTTAACCAATGGCAATATATCGCTTCATGTCGACCTTGATAACAAAAATGCAAAAAGATTATATCGAAAAATGGGATTTAAACATGTATATGATCGAATGATCTATCATAGTGAAGATTAATAATTAAAAGACCTGACACAAATCGAGACGGTATTATAAAAGTAGACATGTTAAAAGAATTAACACAGTCTACTTTTTTTGATATAGTTATCATATTTGCTATATGGTGAAGCTGAGAGTCTCTGAAAGCTATTTGTCTTTAAACGTTTAATGAATAACACGAAGCCATATTGATTCTGAATCAATTAGAAAATCAGACATTAATTGAACAAATTTCGAATAATCCTGAGTAGTGTGGGCTATGTCTAATGCTTCATAATACTCAGCTCTTCTTTCCTTTGTAATGACAATTGGAGTGTATCCATGCTTCATCAATTCAAAATTGAGTATCAATCTGGCTGTTCGACCATTTCCATCTATAAATGGATGAATTTTAACAAACTCTCCATGCAACAAACAAGCCTTTATAAAAGGGTGATAATCATTCCATTCTTTCTCATATTCAGCAAATAATTTTTGTATTAACTCTGATACAACCATATAATTTGGCGGAATATGCCTTGCACCACTAATTGTGACGTTTTCATTTCTATATTTCCCAGCATTATCATCATCAATTTCTTTTAGAATCAGGTGATGAATATTTTTAAGTGTCCATTCTGTTAAATCTTTTTTTCCGTTATAAGGTTTTCTAGATATTCAATAGCATCTTTATGATTAATTATTTCTAAATGTTCAGTAACACTTTTCCCACCGATAGTTATTCCCTCTAATACAACCTTTGTTTCTGACATTGTTAGCGTATTGCCTTCTATTGCATTAGAATTATATGTCCACTCGATAATCAGCTTCTCTCGAAGTGACTTTACAATGTTTTTAGTTAATGGTCTAAATTTGTCGATTTCTTTCTTCAGTGTGTCTATCCTGGAAAAATCAAAATTTAAGCCCTTATATTCTTTCTTTACTTTTTTTCTAGCATCATAAGGTTTTGATACATCTTCAGCAATCATCCAAGTTTTACCAGCTTTAAATGCACCATCAACCCTGCCTTCTTCACATAAAACTCTTACTCTTCGATCATTCACATTCCATATGCTTGCGATTTCTTTGGTTGTTAGATATTTCATATAATCACGTATAATTAAAACTGTAAGAATTACAGGATTAATTATGTCTCCTTCCTTGACTTACCCAGAGGGGTTAGTCATATAATAATTATATAAGTTCTGTGGATCTGTATCTATATTATTATGCTATAAGCATTCGAGGTGACTCAGACCACAGTTTTTTATTTCAATAATGTTAATCAGTTAGATAAGACTAGATCTTTCATTTTCGTGAATACACTGGTAGAAAACTGTTAAGACCACAGGCTTAAATATTCTGAAAGAGGTGTTGCTTATGTACTTGATTGGTATTGATATATCAAAGTACAAGCATGACTGCTTCATAGCCACTGAGGCAGGCGAAATTATCAAAGACTCCTTCTCCTTTGATAACTGTTCAAAAGGGTTTAGCCAACTACTAGATGTTCTGAAATCCTTGGATCCATCCCAAACAAAAAGGATAGGTCTTGAAGCTACGGGACATTATGGTTATAACCTGAAGGTCTTCTTAGACCATCATGGTTTTGATTATATGGAGTTCAATCCATATCTCGTGAGAAAACTAGCCACAGGTCTCTCTCTGAGAAAAACCAAAACCGATAAAGCTGATCCAAAGCTTTTATCCATGATTTTACTGTCCGTAGATTACAAGGTCTACCCAGTTAAATCATACCATATTCAGGAACTAAAGTCACTAACCCGTTACTACAAAACGCTTGTGAAGAAACACTCGAAAGAACTGGTTGCGCTCACAAATGTTCTGGATTTGGTCTTCCCGGAGTTCAAACCATTTTTTGGGAATCGCTTTTCTAAGACTGCTTACTATTTGTTGGATCATTACCCAACTCCAAAGAAAATCTCAAGAATATCTCAATCCGGTTATAAGAAGATTTATTCCTTGTCAAGGGGTAGATTCTCCTATGCCAGATTAATGAAATTGAAAGATTTGGCTAGGAACACGGTTGTTCATTCCAGTCAGTTGCTTATGCTTCAATTGAAATCCTCTCTTAATCTGATCAGATCAATCGACTCGGAAATTAATTCGGTGAAATCCGCTTTGCTTGACTGCGCTGTCAAACTTGATTCCCCCATTTTCTCTATCAATGGGGTGGGCCCCATCTCAGCTTTGTCTATTATCGCTGAATACGGTAATTTCATTTCCTTTGATTCGCCAGCTGCCATGCTTTCTTTTGCAGGTCTCGAACCTTCTGTTATCCAATCAGGCACGATTGACAAGCAAGGTCATATGGTCAAGCGTGGTTCCGAATACCTTAGAGAAACCCTGATGAATGTATCGATGTTCTTCATGATCAATAATCCCACTATTTATGAATACTATCTGAAAAAGCGTAATGAAGGCAAGACTCATCGAGTCGCTTTATCTCATGTGGCTAAAAAACTTATTCGCATCATCTTCCATCTTGTCAAATGCAATACTCAATTCAATTATTTAAAACTAAGATAATTCGATGACTTAGTGGCTCATGTCATCTTTTCTCTCTTCATACTTCAATCGCTTCTTATTTCAAGAGGTGTTTTCTCATGTCTTGTATTTCCCTCTTGACTTCTAATAGTTAGTCACCTCAAGCATATATTATACCGTTATCGGTATATTGTCAAGTGATTAAAAATAAAAGGCTTCCTTTTATCTTTGTATATGGTATTCTACACCATATTCTCAACTTTTAGAAGCCACTTCATAACCTTATGGGTTGTGTAACCTTTTTTAAAACAATGTTCTATCTTTAGTGAAACTTTGTCTGCCTTAACATAAAGAATCAGCCTCTAAATTATCGCTTTGGTTAGGAGCTTTTCTTGTATAACCAGTTTAAAACGAATTTCGTCCATCTAATTCTACAACTTGATCATAGTAGAAAATAAACCTAGAATAATGATCTCCGTGGTTTACTAAAAAACCAATATAATAAACAATATCACTATCGATATTAACTTCCTCCATCATAATTTCCATTGAAACAGCATTCACTTCTAGATTACTATAAACAGAAAGAATATGGCTAATTGCTTCTTCATAATTGTAGTAATCATCTAGTTCAACAATATAATTACCACCAAACACTCTCCAGGTTTTCACTAAAAGGATATTCTTTCCTTCATCATTAACTCCAAAAATACAGGTCACTCTTTCAGTATCTAAAAATTTATGATTAATCTGTGTTCTATAATTTTCATCAAGAAAATCATTAAGATATTTCCCTGCTAAAACATAGTCGTATGAGTAGATTTCTGTCATATATTTGCTCGCTACCTCATTAACTCTTGATTCATTATATATGGCAGAATAGAATTGTAGAAATATGGCGGAATAAAATGTAGGTAGAGAAAAAAGGTTTTAAAAGCTTTTTTGGATAAAGAAGTTATCCACAAAAAGCAAAAT
>OBJA01001630.1_pt1 | contig 14787 bp, 9 predicted proteins | sample 1519751 | NCBI WGS metagenome assembly OBJA01 (sample SAMEA3881238, study PRJEB22517) | soil metagenome | biome: lake sediment; feature: soda lake sediment; material: sediment, water from around vicinity | place: India | collected 2013-12-23 | depth 3 m | reverse complement strand
CTGTGTATAGAGAGCGCTGATCATACGATTGGACTTTAATATCCCCTCCCCATCTCTTTTTAAGATCTGATCGAGTGAGATTTGTGGAGCTTCGATTAATAGTTTACTGATAACAGCCTGATAGAGAGCCTGTGCGCTGGGAAGCCTGCTCAATCGCTTACGAGCCTGTGCGACAAGGCGCTGGTTTTCCTGTATACGCGGAAACTCTCCTCTGGAAAGATAGATCAGATAGAGTCCCATATTTTCCTGGAGAATTGTTTCTACCTGAACCGGTAAACGCGATGTATTTACTGTAGCCATTATCGATTTTTTTATTGCATCCAAAAGAGCGGTCCTCAAAGACACCGTGTCGATATCTCCTGGTTTTCTAGGAGCGGCCTCAGAGATCGAAAGATACGCCTTCAATGAGCGATAGAGTGCATCATAGTTTTCTCCCGCTAATTCTCCGAAATCCTCAGTCCTCCCCCGTATATCGTATTCCAGATATTTAACAGCCGGTACAACGATAAATCTGCGTACCCGGTAGAAATAGCTCTTCTTCAATTCCTCCAGGACTTTATCTCCTTTATAAAAACCAAACCCCATGGTCAACGGTACACCTTTATCTTCATATTTCTGCAGTTTGGTCATTAGTTGATGAACGACATCAAGTGCCTTGTATTGTTCCATAAGCGGTGAATCTTCGGGTGGAATCTGTGAGATGGCGTTTTGGACTTCCTGATGGAACTGGGTAGTTTTTCTATAAGCACCGAAAAAGTATCCGCCGATGCTGGTTCCAAGAATGCCGAGTAGACCGATTATGGAATAGTGACGTATCGTTTCTCTTCTGGATCGTTTTTGTGTTGTTTTTACAAGTGACTTATCCAGGACCATTATCTCTCTGAAGAGAGGAAGAACAAAAAGCGACTGCACCTCTTTTTTGGAGCTTCCGCTTTTCGGTGATGATGGCTGATGGGATGCATCTGGAGCAAACACCCTGTTTGGGTTAAGCGGGTGGTTAATGATTGTCATGCTGATATCTGGTGCACTTACAACAGGAGCTCCGGGATCTTTCTCCGCAGATTTTTCATGACAGCTAGTAAAATAGAAGCCTCGAAAAATCGGCTTTCCTTCGTAACTGGAGGGCTTGAATAACTCTGCAATGAGTGCACCAAGTTTCTGTTGAATGCCTTCGAAATGAATGACAAAACGACAGATCATTCTCTTTTTTGTTTCATTTCTTTCTTTATGTAATTTATCTAATCGCAGATCGGTTAAAGACTTGCAGAGAACACCGAATTCCTCGGCAAAGGCCAGTCGCGGCATAGCGGCCTGAAGTTTCGCCGGAAGTGTCGCTCCAAAAATCTGATCCTGCCCACGCTCAAAATTTTCGCCGAAATATTCGTTAAATCCCGGCACTTCGTCAGTTCGATTGAAAAGCAGGTAAACCGGGAATTCGATTCCCCACTGAGCAATCAGTTCATCGACTCTGCTTCTGAGTTCCCTTGCAAGTTCCTTAATCCCCTGATCATCAGTATTGAGCACTTCATTGGTGTTGACTACCATAGCAACACCATCAACCGGATTGATTGGCCTGACCCGTTTCAAGGCAGCAACAAGTGCTTGCCAGTCATCTTTTCCGCTCTCATCCATGAATGTTCCTGGCGTATCGATCCATACGGCCTCATTTGCGAAATACCACATGATCTGATTTGAGCCCTCGACAATGAGCCCATCGTTTTCCGAAGGATAGCGAAGTGGAAAATTGAGCCCCGATCCTTTGAGAAGAGAACTTTTTCCGGCTTTGCGGGTTCCACAAAGGAGAAACCAGGGACGTTCATAGAGTGCACTTTTTTTGAGCATCCCTTTACGGTTAACTGCATCAGTGTACCTTGCGACAGCCTCCTCAGTTTCCCGAACGATTTTCTGATAGGTATGCTGATTTCCCACAAAGGAAGATTTTGCCTGATTTTTCTTTCCCTTTGAATTCCCGAGAGTGAGCCGAAGCACGATCCAGAGACAATCTCCTGCCCAGATCAGCGACCCGATAAGCCACATCAGCACATCGGGAACGTTCGTTATGACACCAATAATCACAGCAGTCAACCCAACAACGAAGAGCAGGGACCAGATAACGATCAGCCACGGCGACAGCTTTTTCATATACATTCCTTATTTTTCACATGGAAAATTTATACATACCTGATTTCTTGATTTCATCGAGTTCAATCCATCTATTTAAAACTCATCCGGTTCAGAATCTCCATGACACCCGAAACCTGTGATGAGCTGAAGGCTCCAAAGAGAGTGTATAGACCACCAATTGCAGAGATGATCAAGAGAGCAGCAAGCCAGATTGGGAAAAGAAAACTGCCACTTTTCTTCCGTACAGAGAAGTTATCTGTTCTGCTTCCATGCGGTGAGAGCCCGGATGACGAACGGATTCTGGTCCGTCGTAATTTTCGCCCCAGATCATCGATTATTCCCAGCCGCTCTTCTGCATTATACAGTTTATATTTACCCTCAAAGCCCAGACTCAGGCAAAGATAGTAGATCTCAAGCACATCTTTTTTATTTTCAGTCTGCAGCAGTAATTTTTGTAATTTATTGAAAAATTCTTCACCGGCAACATTGTCCCCGAAGAGGTCAAGCTGGAGTGGACGGGAAAACCAATAATCTCTGCAGGAGCCTGGTATACTCAAAACAGTTTCGTCAATTAACCCAACCAATGCATATTTTGATTCCTGAATGGACTCATCACTAATGCCGATTGCCTTACAGTTTTTTTCAAATAAACCCAGAAAGTAACCGATCAATTTTCGAAGAGCTGCCGGTTCGCCAAGATCTTCTGCTTCCCGCATTCTGATAACAATCAAAAACAGGTCTGTACAGAGCCCCGGCAGATCTCGTGCAGCACCGATCGTTTTGGTCACATCCAGATTCATCGTCTGTCCGGCAATGGTATCTACAAAAGATGCTCCCACAACTATTCTCCTTTATTATGATTCAATAAAATCTGTTTTATTTCAGCTCTGTCCATTTCTTACTCTTTCAAAGCAAGCATCTCCACCTTCAACTCCGGGTAGTTATTCGGAAAATAGAATGCAATACTGGCTGAGTTTTGAATAATGCGCCAGAACTGATTTTGCTGATCAAGCGAGAAATAGACAAAACCCGGTTTGGTAGATAAGTTTTCGGGCGGATGTGATGTATGCATTAGTGGTAATCCTGGCATCGCTGATGATATAAGCAGATCGAGCCGGTCCTGAGAACACATTTTTATTCGTTGTAAAACTCCGACAATCAGCTCTTTCTCTGGTACCCGGGCAGAAACCCCAAGAAAGAATTTGGCGTTTGAAAGCAATCGTTCATCAGGAATTTTACATGCAAATGTTGCCTGATTGACCTGTTCGACCGGAACAGGAACACACCCGGCAGAAATATCGGCCTCGAGGACCGTTCTGATTATTTTTACAAGAGAACCGAATGTATTTGCCAGGTTCTGGTGATCGTATCTGGGAAAATTTCGAATGGAAACTTCCGAAGAGAACGTACTGAGCGCACCTGCAAACATAGTCATCATTGAAAAAAGATCAAAAGGATGAGCTGAAGGCACGGAATGATGAAAATTGAGTAATGGCGTGTACGTACTGAGTGTTTCCAGCAATCTGAACGCAGTTTCCTCTGAGCTGGAAAATTCAGCAAAACCACCTTCCACCTGGCGTCTTCCCTGAGATAAACCACTGCATTTTGCAAGAAGCATCTCCAGAAGACTTCTAAGGATGTTCATAAAATGCCTGGAGGAGCTGATCTGCAGCAGCGGTGGAATGTAATCTTCCTGCAGGTCCACCTGACCACTACCTGTGCGTTTCAGACGGGCGATCTGTACTGTGGAAAAGTTATCCAGCGACTCATCACCAAAGAGGATCTGAAAGTTAAATCCGCCCAGTTCTATTTCTTTGCGCAAGGTTCCAAAAACTTCATCTGAGACACCTACCGTTTTACCACGATAGCGACATTTGTGGTGAGAATCCATGCCAACACCGGCGACATTTCCTCTCCCCTCAATAATCAGAGGTAGCGCGAGGAAGACATCAAGAGTCTGCTGATCGTGACTGAAATGATCCGCAAAAGACCTGGACGGTGGCGCGGCATCTTCCCGCGGGATCGAAAAAGAGGTACCATCAGGTAAAACCCCCGAACAGCGGGTAAGCGTCAGAAGTTCGTTTGCCAATGCATCTCTGTCGATTTCAATTTCGGTTAACCCCATATAGTAAGGCTGATAGGAAGCCATACGGGCGTTAATTGTGTTCATTACAAAACGTTCAGACTGCTGAAAATGCTGTGGCTGAAGGAACATTCCCTCTTTCCAAAGCACCTTGCTGTTATCTAACAAACGACCCTCCCTTGAGGAGATGAGTTGATGAGTGTACCGATTATGAGATTATTTTTCCTTCAGCAAATCTCTGCACTCTGGATTATCACGAAAAACACAGATTAGTAACTGAAGGATAGGAAAATAATATATATTTCTTCGCGACTGTCTAAATTCCCTATTTAATGTGCTCATAATGAGGAATTATTTTTACAGGAGTTAATGAATGGGAAGAAAAAAACTTCTTTTCAACATGTTATGCTTGATTTTTTCTGGAAGTATCGCCAATGTGGTGTTTGGCGATGGAGCCTTAACGGTTCGAACTGAACCGGAAGGTATTGAGGTATGGTTGGATAACAATTTCGTTGGTGACTCCCCCATCATCGAAAAAAAGCTCAAATCAGGACGATACACGCTGAAGCTGGTGGACCCGGTTCAGCGTTCAAGTACTATCGAAGAGATCTTTATCCAGGAGAACGAAACAACCATAATTGAGAAAACGATCAAGTCGAAATTTGGCAGCCTTAAAATTAATTCCGATCCCGAAGGTGCAAAAGTCTACCTTTTCACAGAACTGGGTACAACCCCCCTGTCCAACGATTTCATGAACCCTGGGAAATACCGTTTAGAGTTACGCCATCCCAATTCCAAATACCACCTAGTATCGGAGGATATTGTAATTCCGCGTGGAGAAACGGTTTCTCTTTCCAAAGCCCTCCAGTTTGAGGAGGAAGAGGTAGTGAAGAAAAAAATTTGGGATAAAAAGGCTCTTCTGCGAGTCGCACTTGGTGCAGGAACAGCTGCTGGGTATATATTTTCTATTGTGGAATACGGCATGTTCAAAAAGTACAATGAGCAGTATGAAACAGTAAAACTGGATTCTTTGAAAAAAAGCGCTGATGATTCTAAGCTCTGGTCGATATTAGGAATTGTTGGTGGCTCTTTGTGCCTGGTAGGGCTTGAAATTGTGGCTTTTTTCTAATAGCCGACAGAAAGAAATAGGTGTATGAGTAGCAATCAGGACCCACACTATCCCGGAAATCAGGATCAGCCGAACATCGACAAAACATTTGTCGAAGGTAGTATGCCTAATCCTATTTTCCCCGATTTGAAACCGGGTGCAAAGGTTAATGCTACTACCCTGGGAACAACAAACCCCTACACTCAAACCGGTTCCAGAACTCAATCGGGCTCAACACAAACAGGAACATCCCTGATCAACTCAGTTGATATGCTTCCGTCGGGGAATGAACCCATACCTCTGGGCTCTGGAACGATCGCCTCCTTACTGGGTTCTGGTGGAATGGCAAAGGTTTACAAGATTTGGAATGAGAAGCTCGAAGTTTTCAGAGCTGTCAAAATTCTCATTCCTGGCCAGACAGATCTGAAGAACAGGTTTGATACTGAAGCGAAAATCACTGCGAAGCTTCACCACCCTAATATCGTTGAAATCTACAATGTCGGAGAATGGAATAATCTCCCCTATCTGGAGATGGAGTACATTGATGGCCTCTCACTCGAATCGTTTATTGCAAAGCATGGTAAATTACCCGATGTAGTATGCAGCTCAATTGCTATTTATGTTGCACGGGCTCTGGCGTATGCACATAGTCAGGAATTTCTGATCTATGGAAAAAACTACCATGGCGTGATTCACCGAGATCTTAAACCGGCAAACATCATGATCTCCAATAGTGGCGAAGTTCGTCTGATGGACTTCGGGATAGCCCGTCCAACAGAAGCGAGTCTCCATACTGTTGAGGGTAATATCGTTGGTACAATGCAGTACCTCTCCCCCGAGCAAATGGATGGAATCGATATAGATAACAGAACAGATATCTATTCTTTCGGTGCAATCCTCTATGAGATGCTTACTGGGACAAAAACATTTCCTCAGGATACCATTACCAACCTGATGAAAAAGAAAATCATGAACGAGTACAGGAAATTCTCCGAATTTGAATTTGAGGTCTCGTCTGGTCTGGCCAAAATCTCGCAAAAATGCCTTCAAATCAATAAAGAAGATCGTTACCCGTCAGTTGAGATGCTCTTGCGAGAACTCGAATCGGCTCATAAAGCTCTTATGACAGAAACTCCCGGTAAGGTCCTGCGAATGTTTATTACAGATCCGGAGAGTATCGCTGGGAAAAAGAATAAGGCATTTCTGAAGAAGCATTTGCCTAAAGTGCTCTTTGGCACCGGTGGAATTACTGTTTTAGGGGCACTCATTGCAGTGTTTTTCCTGACAGGTCCAAAACAGGATACTTCAAAACAGGTCTCTCAGACCACTCCACAGGCAACCACATCAGACTTAAAACCACAAGCCCCCTCTGTCGAGCCGCCTCAACATACCGAAACCAGTTCAGAAGGCCTGAAGCCATTAGCTTCACCACCTCCTCCTATCGTTAAAAAAACAGAACCGGTTCCAGTAAAAACTACCACTCCTGCAATTTCCAACTCTGCTCAGGGAAAACAGCAGGGTACGCCGATAAAAACCGATATCAAAAAACCTGTTCCCCCAAAAGAACCGGAACTTTCTCCCCTGGATAACCTCAAGAAAAAGTATTCAAATGACGATTTCATGACAATTGGTAAACAGGCGTTACGAAGTGGGGCTCCTAACGATGCTGTTTTGGCATTTGAGAATGTGCCGGATGCCCATCCAGATAGCAGACTCAAATCACTTCTGCTCTTTGAAGCCTATCTTGAAAGCGGGCGGACAAAAGATGCACTCTTTATCGCAAACAATGATTCACCTGTGGATGCACAGTATGACTTTTTGTGTGGGAAACTCTACCAGAAGATGGGAAAATTAAAGCAGGCTCTTGATTATCTTCAAAGCGCGCTGACAAAGCCAAGCATTGTCCGAAATCGTAATGAAATCAGAAACGATGCTCTTTATAATACTGCTTTGATCTGGAGCGAATTGTACAAAAGCAACCCGACTCCCGACTCGCGGATTCAAGTACTCAATGCGTGGAATACAGTAAAGCGACTCTATAGCAATAATATGGAAAACCCCCGGTTCAAGCGGGCAAATACGGAATTAGCTTCAATCCAATAATTCTGAAAGCTTTGATTTCTGGTTTTTATCAACTATTTTATAATCCGGACATTATCGAGTAACACCTTTGCATACGGGAACACTATGAAAAAACAGATTCTCTCTCTTATCCTCTGCTGCTGTGGTATGCTCTACGCTGAAACGCACATAACCGGCGATATTTCAGGCATGCCTTTTGAAATTTCAGGTAACCCGTATATCGTCGAACAGGATATCCTGATTCCGGATGGGAAAAGGGTAGTTATTAAAGAGGGGTGCGTCTTCTTATTTAAACCATTCACCGGGCTGACCGTCCAGGGACATCTTCTTGTTGAAGGAAGTTCGGAGAAACCGGTCATCTTTACATCCATAAACGATGGTGAGTTCAATGCACAAAGTGAACAACTTGCGAATCCATTTGACTGGAACGGTGTCCTTGTGGCCCGTGAATCTGGTACTGTTGCCCTAAATAACTTCAGTCTGCGATTTTCAGTGTATGGAATTAAATCCCAAAACCCCAACATTCAAATCAAGAATGGCAGTTTTAAGCAGAATGGGCAATTTCACTTCACGATAAATGATAAAATTCAATTTGTTCAGGATAATCTTCCCTACTCATTTAATGCTTCTGATGCCCCTCCTGCAAAACCAAAAGATGAACCAGTGAAAAAACCAAAAATTACTGATGATAAACCTGAAAAAAGCGGCAATCCAAAAGCAAAACTGGCAATCAGATTTGGTTCTCTGGGTATTGGTGTTGCAGGTGCTGTCACCGGAATTATCCTTGGCGCTCAAGTTCCTTCTGCACATAAAGAATGGACACAAACCACAAGTGATGATAATCGGTGGAATGAGTACGAATCTGCAAAAAAGAATTACGAACAAAAACTAATAGGCGCAATTATCGGCGGCTCTGTAGGTATCCTTGGACTTGCAGGATTTGGTGTCACATTCATTTTCTAAATCAGAATATTATTTCCAAATCATGCAACGGCTCCGTGCTGGTTGCATGATTTTAATTTTTTTTCTAAACCACTTTTTCGAATTCTCTCTGCGATTTTTCATCCAGTTTGGCCATTGACACAATACAAAACTGATTACCTACAACATCCCGAATCAGTGCACCATCTTCACCAGTTGCCCGTATATTCACAAATGGATTTTTAACAACAAACTGAATTCTCCCCTTATTCGTTTCTGCTTCGAAATACCTGTTTCCCAGGTGAACATCGGTTCTGACAATTTTACTGATTTTCGGGATAAGATAGTTTCTCTCCAACTCTTCCTCGGCAATACGGCGGGAATGTTCGTCCAGTACATGTAATCCATCCAGAACCATGAATTCGGTATGCTCTCCAAGCAGCGAGATTTCTTTTCCGATTCCTGAAGCCGGACGAAGCCACACAATGGTGACCGGCATCTCATCAATACCATCACAAGATGCGATTACCTGATCGCCTCGGCGGAACAGCTTCACAATATCTTTTTTCATGTTACCCTCCCCACATAACCGATTGCAATGCATTCATTTGTGTATGTGACTGAACCAGTTCAGCATAGATTCCCTGCATATGAAGCAGCTCATCATGTGTACCACATTCTGCCACTTTTCCTTCAGAAAGCACGATAAGTCTGTCGGCGTTGCGCAATGTCGATAATCGATGCGCAATGGCAATGGTGGTTCTTCCCTTAATCAGTCGTGCAATGGCATCCTGAATATGCTTTTCTGTTGTGGCATCCACTGACGAAGTGGCTTCATCGAGTATAAGAATGGGGGGATTGTGCAGAATGGCACGTGCAATTGCTATACGCTGTTTCTCTCCTCCTGAAAGCCGCTCACCACTGTCACCAACCAGTGTGTCGTATCCATCGGGCTTTCGGACGATAAAATCATGAGCATATGCTGCCCTGGCAGCCTCAATCACCTCACTGAATGATGCATGTTCCATTCCGTAGGCAATATTCTCAGTGATCGACGCATTAAACAGAAAAGGCTCCTGCATGACTATCCCCATATTAGCACGTAACTGGGTCAGTTTGATTTTGTCTAAAGGTGTACCATCAATGAGTATTTCCCCTGAATCAGGTTCGAAAAATCGGGTTAAAAGATTGATAATAGTACTTTTCCCTGCTCCCGATCTTCCAATAAGACCAATCACTTCTCCCGGTACAATAGTAAAAGAAGCCCCTTTGATGACTTCTTTTCCACGCTCGTAGCTGAAATGAACATTTCGAAATTCGATCTTTCCATGTATTTGGGGAAGGGTTACGGCCTCAGGATGCTCATAGCGTTCCGAGGCGGTATCGATCACTTCAAAAATCCGCTCAGCACCCGAAAAAGCATGTGTCATCCAGTTGAGGATTACAGAAAACCACTGTAATGGCCCGTAAAATAACCAGATATAGCCGACAAAGGCTAAGAGATCACCAAGGGTCAAGGATGGATTGGTTCCGGTAATCATTCGCACGGCGAAAAACCATACCAGTGTTACGCCAAGAGACATAACCCAGTACATCACTTCATTGAAGCTTCCGAAAATACGTTGTGTGCTCACCTGAGTCCGGGCTAACCGTTCATTTACAGAATCAAACATGGCTATCCGATGCTTTTCCCGGGAACATGCTTTAACAACCCGCAATCCCTGAAGTGACTCACTCAGTACTGAATGCAGATGCCCAACAATTGTCCCCTGTCGTAAAAAGAGAGGGTGCAATTTGCTCCAAAACCACCCAGATCCCAACACAAGCACCGGAACCGGAACAAAAACAAACAGAGTCAGACTCCAGTTTATACGTAGCAGAATAATAGCTACTACCAAAAATGAAAATGTATTGATCAATAGAAACGGCATTCCTTCGACCAAAAACTGCAACAGCTCTCCTGTATCGTACATGATTCGTCCAACCAGTTCTCCAGGTTCTCTACGAGTCAAAAAATTGAGCTTCAGGAATTGTAAAACGGAATGCAATCTACTGCGAAGATCAGTCACGATTCTGGCACTGATCCAGGATGTAAGGCGAATGTTGATAAGGCGCATCACCAGGAAAAGTACACCTGAAAGAACCATTGCCCCGGTATAAAAAATCAGCAGATTGCTTTTCCCATCACCAATCACATCATCAACAATTCTTTTTGTAATATACGGTGGCATGACCTGAAATACCACTCCCAGAGCTGTCACTACCATTAAAAGAAAAACTCTGGTTTTATAAGGCACTGTCAGTGAAATGATTCTTTTGAGTATTTTAAATCGTGGAATACACCGGGGACAGTTACCCTCTCGCTCAGGAAGTGGTGCTTTGCACCGGGTGCAGCATGATTCAAGCTGCGGTTCAGGTTCCACGGGTGTCTTATCATTTAAGAGACTGTTAATATACTTGGCAGTATCGGCAAAATGCGGCACCAGGTGATTGGAATAGTACAAGAGATGGTGGATACCATCTTCTGTAACTGCAGAGATTCGCCCCCCACCTACCAACTCATCAATCCGTACCTTCAGCACATCATTGAGCGAGATCTCCTTATCAATTTTCTCTCCACTAATACTTAGCAGAACAGTATCAGTAGTAACCAGATAACCGCTCCCATATCTTCTCTCTGCAGTCAAATCAGTTTTCTGGATATGGCGAATACAGGAACTCTTCCCATTGAGAAGTCGTTTTATTGTTTCAGGCAGTCTGGTACTAGTTACCATAGTCGGAATCCCCCGCTAGCAAGAGAGTTGATCAATGAAAATCGGAAAAATTAATACGCCCCAGGCTGCATTAAATTGTACAAACGATTGAAATTACTGCAGTTACGCCTAATGAATACGTCTTCATTTCAGTTGGCGGCCATTATCACACCATTCGGGAACACTCATCGTGAGCGCAGAGTGGAAAAAGAAATATTATTGGTTAAGAATAATAAAGAATAAATTGAATTTATAAGAGATCACGGATGAGTATCGGAGTCGGAAAAATTTAACGCAGAGTGCGCCGAGAACGCAAAGGATAAACGTAGAGAAAAAAAGATAAAAAAACAGAACGCAAAGGGTAACCGCTTCGCGTTTACAGGGAAGGAATATCAGCATGTAAGAAATCAGAGCATGCAAGTGTTTGTACCAGACCGATTTCGAGAGTATTTTTAAGTTCACCCCGGCAATGGATTTTCTGGTGATCTCTTCTTTAAAACATTTACTCACAAATTTCCGGTTTGCCGATCTCCTCGATATACTTGTAGTTACCATATTTATATATTCCCTTCTGAGCTGGCTTCGACAGCGTGCATCCCGGTCGGTGGTGATCGGCTTAGGTTCTGTTGTTCTTCTTTATGCAACAGCACGCATATTCAACATGTACATGACTTCCCAGGTATTTCAGGCAGGACTGACTGCAGCTCTGGTAGCTTTGGTAATCATTTTTCAGGATGATATCAGGATGGCATTCGAAAAACTGGTATCGATCGGTACATTTCGCTCGAAGCATCAACTCTTGGCATCAAACAAGACTGTAGACTGGCTGGTAGAGGCAGCCTGCAACATGGCAAGAGACCGCATTGGAGCCCTAATTGTCCTTAAGGGTCGGGAAGTTCTGGACAGACATCTTAATGGAGGTATCTCGGTTAACGGAAGAATCAGTGTGCCTCTACTCTACAGCATTTTTCACCCGGAAACACCAAGCCATGATGGAGCGGTAATTGTCGAAGGAGACCGTATCGATAAATTCGCAGTACGTCTCCCACTCTCGCATAACCTGACAGCGGTCGGCGAAGTGGGTACCCGCCACACTGCAGCTCTTGGTCTGGCTGAGCGCTCAGATGTTCTGGTTGTGGTTGTGTCTGAAGAGAGGGGTGTTGTCAGTGTCGCGGAAGAAGGCAAACTGGAGCAGGTCACCCGGGAGAATTTGCGTACCAGACTGAATGAGTTCTATCGGAGAATATTCCCTCCACCTTCGGAGATCTCCCGGCTCTCCTGGATTTCCAGAAATGCCGGGATTAAATGTGTTTCTCTTATAAGCGCCCTTATTTTATGGTCTCTTTTTGCCTACCGTGTTGAAACTATCAATCGAACATTCACCTTACCAATTGAATATCGTAACGTTCCATCGAACTGGGTGATCGACAATCCCCAACCTTCCGAGGTAAGAGTTTCACTTTACGGAGCAGAACGCTCCTTCAATTTCGACCATTCTTCGCTGGTTATTTCCCTTGATCTTGGCAAACTTAAAGAGGGTACTCAGGTAATTCCTATTACCGAAAGAAATCTCAGCATTCCTGCAGGACTGACAATAAGCAACATATCACCCCGCGATTTCTCGTTCAGGGCATACCAGATGACCACGGTGGAAGTTCCTGTTCATATTAAAACAAAAGGGAAACTGCCCAAGAATCTTCTTCTCTCTGATCTAAAGGCCACTCCGGCATCGGTGCGGATCACGATTCCAAAAGCACGGAAGAGTAGTATAATCGAAGTAACCACTGAGCCTCTTGATCTGGAAAGCCTTACACAAAACAGCGTTGTACGCCTTGGAATTCAGCCCCCAGCCTCTGCTCAACTCGCAGATGAGAACCAGAGGTACGTACGTGTCTCTGTTACTCTGGAGCCAAAACAGAAAAAATGAGTTCGCCCCTCACACGGAAATTCACGGAATCTGAAACGAAGCTATATATGCAAAATACGCATGACCACCTTATAGTTTCTTCTATTGGCATTTCTTCCGGAACGTATATTATGGTTGTCAGATAGAGAACACTCACTAGTGCTAATTTACTCATCACTTCACGAAAACGGCAAACAGAAGGAGGAATGGTAATGACGAAAAAAATATTCTCAGCAGTGGCACTGTGTGCTTTACTGTTCAGCACACATGCGGATATCACTATGCAGGAAAAACAGACGACTATCACCAAAGGAAAAAAAGGTGAAGAAACAGAAAGTGAAACAGCAACAATCTGGGTTACTGCTGACAAGTTACGAAGAGATACACCAAAGCAATCGACTGTAATACGCCTAGATAAGGATATGGCCATTCTGATAGATCACGAAAAGAAATCCTACCAGGAAGTGCCATTTTCTGCGATTTCCAGTGCAGCAAGTCAGACCCAGGACATGAGTGGGTTGCCACCGATGCTGCAGAACATGATGAAAATGAATGTGAAAATCGAACCCACAACCGAAACAAAAACAATTGGATCATGGCACTGTACCAAATACAACCAGACCCTTGAGATCGCAGGAGGAACTACCATTTCTGAAATGTGGGCATCGGAAGATATCAAAGTAAATACTGAGTTGTTTCAGAAATTCCACACAGCTCTTTTTCTGCATACAGGAATGAAACAGATCGCCGGGAATCTTCTTGAGGAGATCAAGAAAGTAAAAGGGTATGTTGTATATTCAAAATCAACAACCAAAATTATGGGAACAGAATCTGTTACCACTTCAGAGCTCACCGAAATAAAAGAAGCAAATGCACCGGAAGGGACTTACGAGATTCCGGCAAAATATAAAAAGAAAAAATTTGAATAATTGTTTTATCCTGCAAGACATACCTTCAGGGGTGATTCTATCTGCAAGCAGCATACGAATCCCCCTGAACACCTCCAATCAATTTTCATTATCACCTTAATCCCTCAGCACTTCCATCCGGGAGAATCGTTATCTTCGATGCAGCCGAACTCTGGGCAATCCAGGCATTGTCACAATATTTCCACAGATAGCTACGATAAAACCGGCACCTGCAGATATTCTCAATTCGTTAACTGTTATTCTGAAATGCTCTGGCCTCCCCCGCAGTAATGCGTTATCGGAGAGCGATAACGGTGTTTTTGCAATACACACGGGAAGAGTTCCGAATCCTGCATTATTTAACAGGGAGAGATCTGCACTGGCATTTCTGTCTAGATCTATCCCCTCTGCCCCATAGAGTGAGCATGCAATTATCTGCAATTTCTCCTCGAGCGTTTGTTCCGGGTTGTAGAGAAAACGAAAGTTTCTTTGTTCATTTTCATTGATGCTTCTCAGAACTGCATCTGCAAGATCCAACGCTCCTCTTCCGCCATGTCTGAAATGAGTCGCAACCGCAGCCTCGACATGACGTTCATTACAGAATTTTACGATCGCATCAAGATCCTCCTCCCTGTCATCATCGAATCGATTGATCGCAACTACAGGCTCTATTCCAAAATGACGGATATTCTCGATATGTTTTGCCAGATTATCAAAGCCGCCCCCTGCAGCAGAGCCTCCATGGTACTGCACGGCTTTCACTGTCGCCACAATGACACACGCTGCAGGATTGAGTCCTGCACTGCGGCATTTTATATGGAAGAACTTTTCTGCACCCAGATCGGTGCCAAACCCTGCCTCTGTTACCACAAGATCGGCAAGTTTAAGTGCCATGCGGGTGG
>OBJA01001629.1_pt1 | contig 14788 bp, 11 predicted proteins | sample 1519751 | NCBI WGS metagenome assembly OBJA01 (sample SAMEA3881238, study PRJEB22517) | soil metagenome | biome: lake sediment; feature: soda lake sediment; material: sediment, water from around vicinity | place: India | collected 2013-12-23 | depth 3 m | reverse complement strand
TGGCCTACAGCCTGGTTTACTTCTACCGGGTGATCTGGAAACAAAAACGCGGGCTAGTCGGGACTTATGAAAGGGCGGCGGTGCTGGGGAATACGGTGCTTTTGGAGACAGAGGAGGGGGAGGGGGATTTTGAGGAGGGGGAGGAATTTAGTCCGTGAGGAAAATGATGTAGCCACTGGTGCTATGCAAAACTGTAAAAGATAGAAAATTTATGCATAAAGCGTTTGGTGATATAAGATAAAAGACATATATTGAGCGAGATAAGAATTTTGGTTAACTGGTTGACATAAGCAAACCTGTTATAGCCTTAGCTAAAAGAAATTTTTTATGACTGCCAGAGAAAAAATGAACATTGATTTAGTCAAACAATATGCTGAAAATCAAAACCAAAGACAAAGCATTGTAATTGTTTTTATCGGGTCCATTGCTTTGGCGATTGCCTCATTTGGCTATACACTTGACCAATTTGTTAAACATCCACTAGAAAAACATTCATTTTTGCTGACGCTATCTGCCGTTTTTTCTATGTTTATTTTGCTTCTGATTAATGTTCTTTCTCTTTTTTTCAGTTATAGTCTACGACGCGACCAATTTGTTATTGATAAAATAAGGAAAGATTTATGTGGTGAAAAGTATGCTGAATACTATAGTACCTATAATCCTAAAAAGTCTGTGCAGGACTTTTATCTGATTTTGATTTTCGGCAGTATAATTTTTAAAACAGGTTTGTTGTCAGCCTTTTTATGTGCTACCAGCATTTTTTCTAATTGTGACTGTAATATGGTTATTCCGATTATTGCATACTTTATATGTATTATTATCACAATAGTTGTTTGGGTATATTACAGGCAAAAACTTCAGGGAAATTGACATACGGTTAAATACCTTTAACCATGAGAGCCTACCTTAAAAGCATTTCCGGACAGTTGCGAAACTTCAGCCAGTCACTGGATAAAACGGCCATACTGATTGAAAAACCCTGGGCGATGATCGACGGGGAGAACGAGATGCAAAAGCTCATTTTTAAGAAGGACAAGGAGCTGGTGCTGTCGCGCAATGGCAAGGTGACCATGGGCAGCTGGGATTATTTCCCCGAGGCCCGCTCCATCCTGATCAACCGCGGAACCGACAGCATCCTGTGCAACGAGGCCTTTGTGAACGAATCGGTGATGATCCTGAAGATGGACGGCACCCAGGATCATTTTTTTGCCCTTGCCAATGAAAACAGGATACCGGATCTTGATGTGTTTGGATACCTGTCCAGGCTCAAGGAAGCAAGCCTGAATATCAGGAAATTTAAACTTAATGATGGGAACATGCTGGAAATTTCATTTGTTTCTCATAATGTCAGAATAGATTACCTGAAACCAGGCCTAAGGGTTTTCCAGGGTGGAGAGCCAGCAAAGGAAGGAAAATATTTTTTCCCGGATCTGGCCATCCAGGTAGCGGGCGGGCAGATCAGCATGATGATGGACAGGGCGTTTTATACAACCCGTTGCGGCCAAACACTTGAACTTCATATTCCTTACAATTTGCAAGGCAATAAACCCAGTGAAGCCCTTATCAACGGAAAGCCAGCCCCGGATGGGATTTATAAAATAGGGTGGTTGAAAAAGGTGAGGGTAAAGGGGGGAGTGGTGGTGTAGGGAATTGGCCGCAAGAGGAAATGTATTAGGCTTAGGTGTTTTTCTTCTTTCCTTGAACTGGGCAAGAAACCTGGTTATTATCCGCTACAAATTCAGAATTCGACAAGCTCTTAGAAAAGCTTAACCGGATCAGCTGGAGCAGAGAAAAAAGAATTTGAAAACATAAGCAAAAAGCATATTTTTGCCCATACCATATTAAGTTGAATATATTAGGAGATAATCTTTTATGGCAAGTTTTTTCAATGGAATTGATGTTTTTGCAGGTGCTGGGGGCCTAAGCCTTGGAGCTGTAAATGCAGGAATTATGGTGTCAACAGCTATTGAATATGAAAATAATGCGGCAAAAACTTATAAAAAAAATCATCCTCAAACGCGCATTATTATAGATGATATTCGAAACATAGATCCAAATTATTTAGAGATCGATTCCCCATTCATTATTTTTGGAGGCCCCCCTTGTCAAGGATTCTCTGTCTCTAATCGCCAAAAGAGCAGAAATAATTATAGTAATAATAATCTTTTTCTTGATTTTTTAAGATTTGTTGAAGCTTTAAATCCTGAATGGGTTCTTTTTGAAAATGTTGAAGGTTTTGTTAGCTTTAATAAAGGAGGTACATTGAAAACTGTTTGTAGGGGACTTAATGACCTTGGATACTCGCTTTCATGGAAAGTTTTGAATGCCTCCGAATATGGTGTTCCGCAGGATAGGAACAGATTTATTCTTGTTGCAAATAGATGTGGAATTGCCTTTTTATTCCCGCCTCCATCAACGAATAAAATAACAGTTTATGAGGCAATAGGTGATCTTCCTGTTTTAGAAAATGGGGCCATGGGAGAAGCATTGCCATATTCACAGAAGCCATCGTTGTATGCAAAGGAATTAAGAAAAGAATTAAGTCATTCACTCCAAAATTATGTATCAAAAAATACAGATTTAACATTAGAGCGATATAAATATATTAAACCTGGACAAAACTGGAAAGCAATACCTGAAAGTCTGATGGCCAATTACAAAGATAAAACAAGATGCCATAGTGGGATTTATAAAAGATTAAATCCTGATAAACCTTCTGTGGTAATCTCGAATTATAGAAAAAATATGCTAATACATCCATCACAGGACAGAGGACTTTCCGTTAGAGAGGCAGCGCGTTTACAAAGCTTTCCTGATGATTATTTTTTCGAAGGGTCTTTAATGCATATTCAGCAGCAAATTGGGAATGCTGTCCCTCCAAAAATGGCAGAGGCAGTTTTTAAGCAAATTTTAAAATTGAATATCTCGAATGAGTAAGGTAAAATTTAATATTGAAGATAAATTTCTAGCTTTTAATCCGCAGGATTTTCCAGATGAGCGAGATTACGTTGCAAAATATCGAGCTCTTAGAGAAATAATGAATAATCAAATTCATAGTGAAATAAAATCCATAGCTTTAAGGTTTCTGCCTGAAGCTTATTTGAATGATCATGGAGAAAAACATATCAAGAAGGTAATAGAAAAAGCGTCCGAAATAATATGCGGTTATGAAAATCACCTTAGTCCATATGAAATTTTTTTTCTACTGATGTCAATACAAATTCATGATGCGGGTCATATCATAAAAGGACGGGAGGAACATGCCAGAAATGCTGAACTAGTAATAAAACGGGTGGGTGTTAATATTTTATCTGCAGTAGAGAGAACATATATATTTAAGATTGCATGTGCACATTCTGGAAAAGATGACCCAATTGGAGCGCTAGAGGATAATCAGGTTGTATCCGGTTTCCCCGTTAATTTGAAATTAATTGCTGCAATTGTTAGATTAGCAGATGAACTAGCAGATGATACAACAAGAGCTTCCTCTTTTTTGTTAGATCAAAACTTAATTGAAGAAAAGAGTAGAATCTTTCACGTCTTTTCTCAATGTCTGGATTCCAGCGTTTTTGATAGTAATCACATAAGATTGTTTTTTTATTTGGATGAAAGGCATTTAACCGAAAAATTCTCCTTGAGGGAAAAGAATGTATTCCTTCTTAATGAAATATATGAAAGAACAATAAAAACCTTTACCGAAAGCATATACTGTAACAGATTTTTGCCAGAAGCATTTAAAGTAAGGTCTGTTAGTGTACGAATAATAATTGATTCAGAGGATTCTGACGTTGAACCGAAGGAAATTAATTTTCGTTTAGCAGAAACTGGTTATCCCTCAAAACCATTTTCAGATATTTTTGATTTTTGTGAAACACTTAAAACAGAAAATGGCAAAAAAATCACGGGTGAGTATTACAATGATTTAATTACCAAGAAAGATGACCAAAATTAAAAACCCCTTTGAAATTAAAACTCCTGAATTAAACACAGCAGATGAGATTGTAAAACTCTTTGTCGATGTGTTTACTGATTTTTATCAGGTTCCTGAAACTGGCCATACTTTTATTAATGGACCTAGGGGTTCTGGGAAGAGCATGATGTTTAGATATATTCTTCCTGACTGTCAGAAGATTGTTACTGGTAAAGATTATAATGAGCTTGATTATTTTTCAATCTATATTCCAATAAAACTAACAAGCATTAACCTTGCTGACTTTAAAAGATTAGAGTCTCATGCCAATACCATATTAAATGAACACATATTTGTGACTTACGTGTTGTCAAAGGCATTTTTATCATTGCTTCAAACCTTTAATGAAGATTATATAAATAAATACACACAAGAAATTAAGCATTTTTATAATGTTCATTTTACGTGGTTTATAAAATCTTCTGGTTTTTCGAAAGACATTTCAATAAGTGAAGAATTATCCGGGGTTAATTATTTTGAAAGGATATGTACGATCATTGATGAAATGCATATGGAATGCATGACATACTGTAAACAATTGGCTTTAAATCAAGAAGTTGCACAATACAACGGGTCAATGGCTGATTTTATGTGGTTCATGTATCCGTTATTATGTCACTTAAAAAAACTTCCTGTTTTCCCTGCTGAAAAGCCTTTTTATTTACTAATTGATGATGCTGGTTATCTTAATCTGGAACAAACTAAAGTATTAAATACATGGGTTTCCTACAGAACAACTAAAGAGCTTTGTATAAAAATATCAACCCAATTAGATTATAAGACCTTCTTAACAACAAACGGGAAAAGGATAGATGCGCCACATGATTATTCTGAGGTAAATATTGCAACAATTTATACCTCTGGTACCAGGGATTATAGTAAAAAGATTCAGAAGATTGTAGAAAAACGATTAAGTGTTTATCTGAATAAACAAATCACTTCTGAGGAGTTTTTTCCTGAAAACAGCACGCAAGAAACTAGAATTGACCAAATATACACCAGAATCAAACAAGCTAATAATGATGTGGACAAAGGTTATGCGGGATCTGATGCTGGAAGGCGTTATTGCAGATCTGAATTTATTAAAGAATTGAGAACTCGAAGGGCTACAAACAAATATAGCTATGCTGGATTTAATCAACTTGTGGCAATTTCGTCTGGAGTAATAAGACATTTTCTTGCTCCAGCCCAAGAAATGTTTTCTGTTACCCTTTCCAGAAATGAAGGCAAAGAATTTGATTTTATTGCTCCCAATATTCAAGATGAGATTATTACAAAATATTCTAAAAAATTTCTTCATGATGAATTTGATAAAATTTTCAAAGATGATAATTTGGACAATAATGTGTTAAGGAAGGCTGACAAGCTATATAATTTAATCGATTCTTTAGGGCAGATCTTTCATTTAATTCTTTTATCTGATCGAGCCGAGAGAACAGTTTTTTCTGTTGCCCTAAATGATCGGCCAGATGCTGAGCTTAAGGAAATTTTGGATCTTGGAGTTCAGCATGGGTATTTTCATGTTAGCTCCAAACGAAATAAAGAAAGTACTGGCCAAGTTCTACTATATGTTCTTAGTAGGGTACTTGCACCAGTATATATATTGAACCCTCTAAGCTTTGCAGGTTATCAATCTATGTCTAGCGCTGAACTAAAAGTTGCCTTAACCCACCCTGTACAATTTGTTAAGAATTTCAAGCAAAAACTGGCAGTTGCAGATCAAAATCATCCCACATTGTTCGATTAAACCCGGATTATATGATGCAATTAGAGAAATTAAACCAGAAACAACTTTTTCAAAAGCTAAGCAATAAATATGATTTATTTATTTGTTGCTCAAGTTTTGATAAAAGGTGCTTAACAATTGCCCAAGCAGTAAAAGATGTGGAATTTAATAGGATAGATGTTTTTCATTTTGAGAAAAATTATCCTGCCGCTAATGATATTCTAGAATCATTAAAATCACTTTTTGATAATGGAAAAGGGACACTATATGTTCAGGAGTTAAAGAAAAACGACCCCTTAGGAAGCTTTGATATTTTCCATTCTATTTTCAATAAAACTGGTCCTTTTGAAGCAAAATCTGTTCTGGTTGACATTACTGCTTTCACTAAAGAAAATCTTTTAATTTTATTAAAATTATTAAGCTTTTATAAAGGAGAACTAGATGTTACGTTCTGTTATACGCCTTCCCAAAAATATCCTCATTGGTTATCTAAAGGGGTAAAAGAAATCAGGTCAGTACTTGGATTCCCAGGTAAACTTTCACCCATAAAAAAAATGTTGTTAATTGTTTTAACTGGGTTTGAATATGAGCGTGCTCAAATTGTAATTGACAATTATGAACCGGACAAACTCTTTTTAGGTGTAGCTTCCAGCCAAGAATCTTTTTCATTTCATTTGGCTGAAATTAACAAGAAAAATTTCGAGTCATTGTCAATGATATATCCGGACGCGGAGGAAGTTAATTTTTCATGCATTGACATCAATAAAACCAAAGAAGTAATTCTGGCAACAGCCAATAAGTATATTAAGGATTACAATATCATAGTCGTCCCTATGAATAATAAATTATCAACTTTAGGAGTTGCTTTTGCTGCATTGGAAAATACTGAAATTCAAATATGTTATGCTTCAACTAACCAATATAATATTGAAGAATTTGAGAATAAATTCGATACTTTTAATTTTATTAAATTGAATGAATTCTTCTAATTCTCATTGTTTTGGGCAACACATAACTACTTGTTTTCTCAATGGCTGATGTTCACAATGAGGCAACCCGTTCCTATAATATGAGCCGGATCCGGTCCAAGAATACCAAACCAGAAATGCTGGTGCGGAAGTTCCTTTTCAGCCAGGGATTCAGGTACCGGCTGCATGATAAGAAGCTGCCGGGCAGGCCTGACATTGTTCTCCCAAAGTATAAGACCGTGATTTTTGTTCATGGCTGCTTCTGGCACGGACATGAAGGCTGCAGATACTTTGTAGTTCCAAAGACAAGGACGGAGTGGTGGCTGGAAAAGATAAACAGAAACAGAAGCCTGGATATTGAAGGCACAGCTCTTTTGGAGAGCCAGGGGTGGCATGTGATCACAATTTATGAATGTGAGCTGAAACCGAAAAAAAAGGACGAAAGGCTGGAATTGCTTCGCACTGAAATCTCAGACCACAGGATTTAATCTTACAAGCTAATTTTCTCTTTTAGTACTTTTACCAGATTTAGTGCAACTGCCTGTATCAATGGTACAGTCACTGAATTCCCAAATTGTTTATAAGCCTGATTGTCGGAAACGGGAATAATGAAGTTATCAGGAAACCCCTGAAGCCTCGCGCATTCTCTGGGCGTTAATCTGCGTGGGTTTTTGTCTTTCTGGGGTACGAGAACTTCTGACCCATCCTTATAATATCTCGCTGAAATTGTTCTTGATATTCCTTCAGGATCAGTAAGCCCGAAACCGAAGCCATTACCTTTTGCTTTGTGTTTTGCTGCATAATCCTGCAGATATTTCCAAAGTTTGTCGGTAAGGGTATATTTTTCATCCGGTATTGCTTCCAGAATTTCGCGGAATTTAAAGCTGGATTCTTTATCCTCAGGAAAATTAAATGCTACATTTTCTCCAAAAAACTCTTTTTGAAATCCTGCGATTATGATCCTTTCCCTGTGTTGTGGAACATAATATTTGCTGTTCAGAACCTTGAAATACAAAGTATATCCAAGTTGTTCCAGGGTTTTTTTGATAACCCTGAAGGTATTTCCTTTATCATGAGAGACAAGATTTTTTACATTCTCAAGCATAAAGGCCTTTGGGCTCTTTTCGTTAATAATCCTAGCGATATCAAAAAACAGGGTGCCCTGTGTTTCATCCAGGAAGCCATGCTGGCGGCCAAGGGCATTTTTCTTGCTGACACCTGCTATTGAAAAAGGCTGGCATGGAAAGCCGGCCAGTAACAGATCGTGGTCAGGGATCTTTTTCTCGTCTATTTTGGTGATGTCTCCAAAAGGGACTTCACCAAAATTAGCTTCATAGGTAATTCTGGCATATTTATCCCATTCACTTGAGAAGACACACTTTCCTCCCGTGTTCTGATAAGCCATCCTGATGCCGCCTATTCCGGCAAACAAATCAATGAACTTAAATTTTGGTTTCTCCGGGTGGGGGAAAGGGATATCGAAATCAAGATTGAGTGAAAGCTGGTCGGGCTCTGAAACATGGGAAAGGATGTCTTCCTCAAAATACTTTAAAGCTTCCTTTTTATAAAATTTCTTTGAACCATTTGTCTGGTTGTGAAGATAATGAGTTAAGGCTGCATAGCCCTCATTAATATGCTCAGATGTATTTATTTTATACTTCTTCTTGAAATCGCTGTATTTGACCATTGTTGCTGATGGGAGGAGTAATCAGAAAAATTTAAGTTTCAAATTTACAATTTTTTACTTCTGAACAACCCTGAGTTTTCCATCCGCAGAGAAATAATTTATTAAATAATATTTTATACTTTAGCTAACTTTAGGACTTAAATATATTCGACAGGTTGCTAAATCCTTTATTATGAACCTTCGTCAGCTAAAAAACCATCTTCAGGGTTATGGGTGTAATCAGATTTATGTTAAATCTCTTTCTGATAATGACAACTCAAAAAATCAGGTATATTTTGGTGGAAGCTTTGATGTATTGAACATTTTCCCAACCCTGGAAATTGTTGCTGACAGCTCGGGGGATTGGGCGAGCCAGCGATTCAAGGCTCAGCTTGATTTCTGCTGGCTATCTGAAGAAGGCATACTGGGCAAAGCCCCTGAAGCAAAACTGATTTTGTATCCCAAATATCCTGAGGTAAGGTTTTCCGGTTTCCTAAAAAGGGCAGTTAATGCACCGTCATCACTTATGAATATCCGGCTTTCAGGAAGATTATTGTTCCTGTCTGTTTCAAGGGAGGGGCAAGTGATAGGTTATGTTTCACACCCTGATTCGGAAATCACCCGGGAATTCAACCAGGAGACAAGGGTTGGGGAGGAGGGTGTCTTTAAGATAATTGCCCTGAACGGAATACAGGATAACCGGAGAAAATTATTGAATGAGCTGAGAAGAATACATCTACTTGGATGGATTCCTGCCAAAAGATTAAACAGCAGAGGAGAAATAATTCCTTATGATTCACGGAATGCAGGAGGCTATACGCTTGAGGCTGAATTAGGGGTTACTCCCAATGGCATATCTGAGCCCGATTATCTTGGATGGGAAATAAAGCAATACGGAGTCAGAAGTCCGGGAAGTGCAGCCAGCCAACCAATTACTTTAATGACCCCGGAACCTACGGGAGGTTTGTATGTTTCGCAAGGCGTGGAATTTTTTATCAGAGAATATGGTTATCCGGACCGTTCGGGCATTCCTGACAGATTAAACTTTGGTGGTATTCACAAATTTGATGAATTGCATCCTGCCACGAATCTTAAATTAGTATTTGAGGGTTTTGATGTTGCTAATGGAAAGATAACATATACCGGAGGTTGCTTTGCACTTATTGATCTCCGGGATAATATTGCTGCTTCCTGGTCATTTCAGTCACTTCTTAAGCACTGGAACCGGAAACACAATCAGGCCTGCTATATTCCAAGTCTTTCCAGAAGTAACGGGGGGAATTATTATCATTATCTGAATCTGGTTATGCTTGGAACTGGTACCGATTTTACTTATTTTTTGCGTGAAATGGCCTTAGGGAACATATTTTATGATCCCGGAATTAAAATGGAAGAAGCTTCAACCCGGAAACGGATAAAATGCAGGAGCCAGTTCAGGATAAAGTCAGGAAATTTAGGAGGGCTGTATAAAAGGAGTGAGGTAGTGGATTTGCAAGCAACTTAAACCCATTATTAAGGTGAATATAAAAACAGCTTCAAATGGAAAAATTTCTCGCTTTAGATGTGGAAACCGCTAACCCTGATTGTTCCAGCATCTGTCAGATAGGCATTGCTGCCTTTGAAAACGGAAAAGTAACAGAAACGTGGAGGTCCTTGATTAATCCAGAAGATTATTTTGATGGTTTTAATGTTTCAGTTCATGGCATTACACCTGCGATGGTTAAAGAATCGCCTGTATTTAAAGATGTATATCCAACCATTAGAAAAATTATCGGGGATCAGGTAGTTGTCCACCACACGTTTTTTGACCGGACATCTGTTAAAAGGGCATGCGAATTACATTCATGTGATCTCATTAATGCCCAGTGGCTGGATTCGGCCAAAGTAGTTCGCCGAACATGGTCTGAATTCTCCAAATCAGGCTATGGTCTTTCAAACATGGCAAAGCATCTTGGAATTTCGTTTAAACATCATGATGCACTTGAGGATGCGATAGCTGCAGGAAAAGTTTTTCTTTCGGCACTTCAATGCAGCGGTTTAAGTCTTCATGAATGGCTTGTCAGGGTAAATAAACCTATAAGTTCTTCTTCCCATGTAAGGAAGCCATCTGTTAAATTTGAACCGAACCCTGAAGGTCCTTTTTTTGGTGAACATATTGTTTTTACAGGTACTCTTGGAGTTCTCCGGGCTGAAGCTGAAAAGCTTGCAGCAGAAATGGGGTGTAATCCATTAAAGTCAGTCAATAGAAACACTACTATGCTTGTCTTGGGGGCGCAGGATAATTTCAGACTTGCAGGATATGAAAAAAGCCGAAAACACCGTGATGCAGAAAAGCTAATTTCTCAGGGATATAACATTAGAATTTTAACCGAGGGTGATTTTTTCGACACGATGCTCCCTTAAGTTCGTGTATCCAATAAACAAAATATCTATGAAAAAATTTGATGAAATTCCGGAGGATATTCTTCCTTATTTTCTGGAAATTTCTGAACGATTATGGTCAGGGCATGCAGCTGTAATGGTTGGTGCTGGTTTTAGCCGAAATGTGGATAATCCGCTTTCAAAAAAGAAATTTCCCGGCTGGCATGATCTGGGCTATGTTTTTTATGAGAAATTATATGGAAGGCCACCAAAAAATGAGAATTTCCTTAACGTTTTGAAACTTGCAGATGAAGTTGAAGCTGCTTTTGGCCGGAATGTATTGGATAATATCCTGCAGAATGAAATTCCTGATAAAGAATTCCAGCCTTCTCCACTCCATATAAAAACCCTGGAATTACCATGGAATGATGTATTTACAACCAATTATGATACATTGCTGGAAAGGGCCGCTTTAAAAATTGTGGGGCACAGGTATGAAACCATTATCAACAAAGAAGATTTGGTTCAGGCCTCAAAACCAAGAATTATTAAGCTGCACGGGAGTTTCCCATCTGAAAGGCCTTTAATTATAACAGCTGAAGATTATCGTCAGTATCCAAGGAAGTTTGCTCCATTTGTTAATACTGTCCAACAATCTTTGCTTGAAAACACATTATGTTTATTAGGATTCTCTGGTGATGATCCAAATTTCCTTCAATGGATTGGATGGATTAGAGATAATTTGGGCAGAGAAAATTCACCCAAAATATATTTGATAGGAGTTCTGAATTTGTCCGTTGGACAAGAGAGGTTGTTGCAGGAAAGAAATATAATACCCCTGGATCTGGGAAAAATGAGTTTTAAATGCCATAAAAGTGGGCTAAGCTTTTTTATTGATTATTTGATTTTTCGTGGAAAAGTTAAAGACAATTTTAAGTGGCCGAAAAAAGAACTGCAACCATCTATTGAGGATAATAAAGATCTTGAATCCCAGCTAATAGCTGCATTGCCTATATTGAAAAAGGAAAGAGAGAATTTTCCTGGCTGGCTAATTGTCCCGGAAGAAAACCGGGAGTATTTGAAAAATAGATTTCAATTTATTATTAATTATTTTTATCAAATAAAAAAAATTCCAAAACCTTTTGATATCCAACTGCTTTACGAATTTAACTGGCGGTTGGAAAGATGCCTCAATCCTATTTATAGTGATTTTATTGAAACCTATGAAGAAATAACAAGCAGATATAATCCTTTTTCTAAAGACGAAGGAGAATCTGAACCACAACCACCAGACTTGCAATTGACTAAATTATGGCCTGAATTGTTACTTTCAATGATGCGATTTTACAGGGAGGATGGTTTACAAGAAAAATGGGAGGGAATAAACCACCAAGTTTCTGTGATCAAGGAAAGTATTGAACCCCATTTACTTGCTCGATTTCATTATGAAAGATGTATTTATTTCATGTTTTTGTTAAATATTCCTCTGATAAGGAAAGAATTAAAAGCCTGGCCTTCTTCTTCAGCTTTTCCTTATTGGGAAACAAAAAGGGCAGGCATTTTAGCAGAACTTGGTGATGTAGAAGAAGCTGAAGCAATTCTTGAACTATCGTTAAATAGTTTGCGTGAATATTTACATCTTAACTCTGTAAAAAATGATTATTCAGTTGTTTCTCAGGAGGCATATACAATGCAGCTTCTTAGGAGTGTGAAATATTCCATCATGATTTCACGAGGTAAGGAAGTAGCTCAGGAAGAATTTGAATCTAAATTTTCCGAACGATGGGACCAGCTAAAATCTTTCAAGTCTAATCCCTGGGAAGAACTAAAGTTTTTTGAAATGAGTCTGGCTAATCCGGTGGAAAATTATTCGACTCATAAAGAAAAGTATGGTTTCGATTTTAATAAAAAAAGCGATACCTATTCTTTGGGAATAAATCCTTTTTTATTAAAGGCTTACTCATTTCTGAGGTATATCGAAGAAACGGGGATTCCAACCCATCTCCCTGGTGTTTCTTATGGAAAACTAGCACTGAGAAATGTGATTGCCTTCCTGGCTGATTATTTTCCTTACCTATCAATTGCCACCACTATTCGTATGGGAGGCGATTCGGATAATTTAGAACCGATATTCGGCAGAAAGCTAATCCTTAATAAAAGCCAGGAAAATGCTAATAAATTAGTTGTAGACTATTTAAATGTTCTTGAACTTTCATTAAAAGAAATAGAAAAGGGAGAAGTTCTTTTTAACCATACTTTTGGTATTTCTATTTCAACAATAATTCCTGAAGTTCTCTCCCGCTTATGTCTAAAATGTGATTACAAGATAAAAATCAGGCTTCTGCTGTTTTTGAGATCATTGTATGAGTCGGATTTGAAAAATAAATTTAAAGGGGTTAATAATCTACTAAAAAGATTAATTGATTCCTTTTCAAATGAAGAATTGTATTGGCTTTTGCCTACCTTTTTGGAGTTTCCAATCCTTTATGATCTTCATCCTCATATTGAAAAGGAATTCTCTGATCCCTTTATATTTTTGGATATATCGCCTCCGATAAATGGGAAGCTAAAAATTAAGCCAACTAAAATTGATAAAATAATAGAAGAAGGTAAATTTCATGGCAGCAGAAGGGAGATTGTATTGTTTAGACTAAAGGTGTTGTTTGATTTAAACCTTTTATCAAAGAAACAAACGAAAGAATTTGGAAAGTTAATTTGGAGTCTTACTGATGAAAAAACGGGCATGCCCGGCGGGACCCCTTTTCTTAATTTTGTCTTTTTGAAACTACCTAATCCCGCGGGCGTAAGTCCTATGCTTTTGTTTGAGGAAGTTCTTTCAAATGCTGAATTTCCGGTTCTTAAAGAGTCCAGAAGTATTCCCATAACCAATGGTAATATTGAAATTGTTAGGGAGATATTAGCTGCAGAAAATGCTGGATTTCAATGGGGGAAACCTAAAATAAATTCGCTTGCTGAAAAAATAATTGAATGGTGGGATGCTGATAAAAATAGATTGAAAGAACCCAGGAAGAGTAAGTTTATGTCATCAGGGCCTGAAATAAGATTACGTCTGAAAAATTTAATCCCATTATTGGTCAAGGTTATTGCACCCAGATTTTTATTATTAGAGAAAGCAAATCGCCAAAATATAAAAAGGATAGTCCATGAATTCAAAGAATATAACTTGCCCTTTAATTATTTGAATGCCGCCTTTAACAAGTATTTCATTGCAAACCCTGATTTAAGGAAAACCATTTTTCTGGGAATTTTATCTACTTCTGAAGAGGAGATTGAAGATTCTCTAAAGGCTTTAAAAATTGTGGTCAAAAACAAGGAGAACCATCATGGTGAACTGGTAAATCTGATAAGTGAATGTATTAGGGATAGAAAGGAAGCAGGTTTGATTAGTTTTCTGGTTCTGATGGACGACATAGTTAAAGCCCATTCAGATCTGTTAAATGAGAAAATTCTTGAAAATATTGAAACAGGCCTTATTTTTATTAAAGACGAAGTAATGCTTTTCAAGAATGATAATGATCGTATCGTTAGTACCAAAATGCTTATAAAAATAAAGGCTGCGCTTCTAACAGTAAGTTTATCGTTATACTTTCAAAAAAAAGAAGCCCCGGTTCCTTCCTATATTAATGACTGGAAGAATTCTTGTTTAAATAAGGATGAATTTGCAGAAGTTAGAAATGTATGGAAAAATGCTGTTGGTTTAAATGAGGGAATATCATATTAAAGAAAAGCTATTTATTGGTTTTTATCAATAAATGAATCTTTTTCTTATTCTGCTTTATACTCTTTCATCCCCGGCACCACCCCTCTTATTCCCCCGAAGGGATTTTCCACATCGACCTTTAGCGGGGGATCAGGTGGATGTGTACGTCAAAAAAGGTTGAGAGGTTGAGGTAGGTGTTAAGAGGTTGAGGTTTCACCGGAGATTCCACGGATTCTACGGATCTGTGGACATTCCAGAATTAATGCAGGATCAGCTCCCCGCTTTTTGCCTCCTGCCCCCGTACAACCCTCCAAAATCCCCGGAATCTTCCCTGTGTCCTTCACGGGTTTTCTGCCCATTCAGCGGGCAGGGGCTG
>OBJA01001628.1_pt1 | contig 14792 bp, 10 predicted proteins | sample 1519751 | NCBI WGS metagenome assembly OBJA01 (sample SAMEA3881238, study PRJEB22517) | soil metagenome | biome: lake sediment; feature: soda lake sediment; material: sediment, water from around vicinity | place: India | collected 2013-12-23 | depth 3 m | reverse complement strand
AGGAGAAAGCCGCAGCCGCAAAAGGCGAAAAACTGGAAGCTACCGCCACAGGCGTCGAGTGGCATAAGACGCTGCATAAGATCAAGATCCCGCCGATGGTCACTCTGAAGGAAGCCGGTATCACCTGCAGCGCATGGCTGCCGATTTTCGTCAGTTTCCTCACCGGCTGGCTGGCAGGAATCCTCGGTATAGGCGGTGGCCTGATCCGCATGCCTGCTCTGATCTACATGATCGGCTGTCCCACCCATGTCGCCGTTGGCACGGATCTCTTCGAAGTCGCCATCTCTGGTTTGTACGGAGCGGCAACGTATACCTACAAGGGCAGGACCGAACTGGTAGCTGCAATGATAATGCTCGTCGGAGCTGCAATGGGTGCTCAGGTGGGCGCTGTGGCAACCAAGTATATCAAGGGCTACGGCATCAGGATAGCTTTCGGCCTTGCCGTTATCGGATGTGCACTGTCCATTCTCATGAAATTGGTGCAGCCCTGGCTTCCTCAGTACAAGGCTGCCCTGGACACCGCTTCCACCGTGCTGGTTCTCGGTCTGGTAAGCGCCATGTCGCTTTATATCTTCGTTCGGATGGTTGGAGGGGTCAGGCGGGAGTTGGCCCAAAGAGAACTTGCTTCGAAAAACTAGCGCAGAGACAACCAACCTGATACACGAAAAAAGGAGAGCATGATGAATATGAGAAAAATAATGCTTGCCATGGCTGTAACATCCATGGCCATGACCCTGATGGGATGCAACACGGAATTCGCCAAGGTCGAGCAGGGGCGGTGCATCGGATTCGATAAGGAGAAGAAGGAAGTAACACTCATCAACGACAGTGCAATGGATTCGCAGAAACCGGTGTACGATGTTTTGCCGCCTTCTGTCTTCAAGCTTCCGACCGACCCGGCGGAAATGGGGCCGGAACCCAAGCCAGGACAACGGATGAAACTCGACACCGAGAAAAAACTGATCACCATTTTCGATACGTCTTCCCAGAAGATAACGGACGTGCCGATCAATATCGTCGACCTGCAGCAGCCGATCGACAAGGAACATCCTCTGGTGTATGACAAGGCTGAAAAGAAAGCCAAGAAGTTCCCCTCGGTGGATACGGAAAAGAAGACGGTAACGGTGTATTCCGGTCGCCAGAAAATGCTGTGCACCTTCACCGTTCCGGACCAGTATTTCTCTTATCCTGTCAGTACCTGGGACGCCGGTGATGAGGTGAGGTTGACGTATAAGGAGCCGGGTCAATCCTTACGGTTCATGAATGTCACCAAAACCGATATTTACAAAAAATAGTCAATCTTCCCGTGGAGGGGCGGGAGTTTCCCGCCCCTCTCGAAGAGAGGTAGAAATGTCTGAAAATAGATTCCACTTCCTGAACAACCTGTTCACGATTTTAATGAATTTCCTTGTGGTGGCCTGGTTGTTCATTGCCATGTATCGGGCCTCGCTCTATCCCGATGACTTCAACGTCACCTTTTTCGAGACGTTTTTCTCCCTCCTCATTCCAACCTTGCTGCTGGGCTTTTTCGGGAAACGTTATCTGCATAGACGTCGCCCTCTCAGTGTCTCCGCACAAGACGCCCCCCTGACCTATGAACTTTAATACCGACTTGCCCTTATGGCAGAAGCGCTTCGGCCTTCTCTCCATGTTCCTTATGATCGGAGCAATGTTGTCGCTTGTGGATGCCCTGGTAGGAGGGTTCGGGGGCGTCCATGACAATATTCAACTCATTCCGGATAGTCGATATGCGGTAAGTGGACCCATGCCGCCTAAGACCGAGAGGATTGAGGATTTCGTCATCGAGGGCCTGCCGGAGGACCGTTCGGTTCTGCTTTCGCCAGAGGCCATTTTCTCGGGGTACTGGTTTGGCGGCAGCATGTGGCGCGGTGTCATCATAGTCGATTCGTTTGCTCGAGAGGGCAACTATATAATATCAGTCAAGGACAAGTTTGGCGAAAAGCAGAACCCGACCCTTGTCTTCGAGGTCAGAGTTTGGGCCGATAAGGCTGAACGTGACGCCAACTCGACCTCTTTCCTGACTCGCAGGACCGGGAGGAGCCCGTTTATCTTCGTCATCGGATTGACAATTGCCGGGATTGTCGCCGGTGGGTCGAGTTTTGTCTTCGGTCGGCTATGGTCCCGAAAACTTGCGGAGTTTCACTGTGGAGAAATCTTTAACGTGCGACGCAAGGGAGGGGTGCTCACGATTGCGTGTGAATTCCACGGCGGCGCCGATGCTCATGTCGGCATGGTATGCAATGTTTACAACCCATCAGGTGAAAAACTCTGCACGGCGCAGATTACCCATTGCGGAAAAGGTGAGGTGCAGTTGCAGGCAGAGGGAACGGAATCCGTCAGGCATGGGGATGTGGTCTGTATGCAAGCCGCATAGCTAATCTTGTGGCCCAAGAATAAGGGTAGTCGAGACGCATTCTATACGGTGAGAATAGCCATCCCCCCTTTTTCATTCTCAAAAGCAAGAAGAGTGGCTATACTGGCAAGGCCAGACGCTATATAGGATGGCTCTTACCCCGGACGGTCATCAGTTCCAGATTCGATTTATCCAGCCTATCAAGGTGTTGATGGTTATGGAAGGTAAGGAATTTTTATGGAGAGAAATTACAGAAAACTCTGGTGGCGACACTGTCTGGCCATAGTCTGCTTTTCCGTCATACCTCTGCTGTTCGTCAGTTTTTCCCTCTATACGATCTTTGATCGCATATATACCGAAAAAGTCAAGGAGACGCTTCGTAATTCCCTGGAAAATCAGAGGGATACCCTGGATCTCTACTTCAACGAGCGCATTGCCCAGCTATTCACTCTTGCCAACACCAACACTTTTGAAAATCTGGCAGATGAAAGCTATCTCAACAAGGTTTTCGAACTGCTGCATATCAGGTCGAATTCTTATATGGATATTGGCATCATCGACGGCGAAGGTCGTCACCTCGCATATGTCGGCCCCTATCATTCACTTCTGAAAAATGTAAACTACAAGAACGAACACTGGTTCAACGCCGTAAAGGCCAACGGCATATACATCAGCGATATCTTTATGGGGTACCGCAAGGTCCCACATTTTATCATCGCCGTCATGGTCAGGGAAAAGAGTTCTTCATGGATACTCCGAGTAACGATCAATTTGAAAAATATCGATGACATCGTGCAAAAAGCCTGGTTCGGAAGTTTAGGCGATGCCTTTCTCATCAATAAGGAAAACAAATTACAGACGAAACCGAGATTCGGTGGCGATTTTTTGGAAGCTCCTGAGTTTCAGGATGAATACACCAACATGACGAACAGCTCGGAATATCCTGATTATTCTAAAATCACGATAACCCGGGTCGATCGAAGCACCTTGCTTGGCCAAGATGTTTTTTTTGCCGCGACACCCATAAAAAATACAGGCTGGGTGCTGGTCAACAGGGAAAGTCCTGAGGAACTGCTCAGCCCTTTGATTCAAGGCAAATACCGGGCGTTGATGTTGACAGCCTTGGGTCTTGCGGTCATAGGCTCTGGAGCCGCTTTTTTTACCAGAGGTCTCATCAACAGCATCAAGGAAACGGATCGGCAAAATGCCGCGAACTTTGAGATGCTGCTGCAGGCAAACAAGATGATTGCCCTGAGTAAAATGGCAGCCGGTATCGCCCATGAGGTGAACAATCCTCTTGCCGCCATCGCCGAGTGTGCCGGTTGGATGAGAGACCTGCTGCTCGGAGAAGACCTTGCCAAAAGCAAAAATATCACTGAATTCGATGAATCGATAGGAAAGATCGAGCAGCATGTGACCCGGGCAAGGAAGATCATCCATAATCTTCTGGGATTCGCGCGGAGGATGGAACCGGCAAATGAAAAGATCAGTATAAACTCTCTTCTCGACGAGACTGCCGGTTTTCTCGCAAACGAGGCCAAGTATCTGAACATAAAAATAAAAAAGGAATACGCAGAAGATGTGCCGGTGATAAGCGGAGATCTCTCACAGATTCAGCAGGTCATATTGAACATACTCAACAATGCCATTGATGCCATAGGCAATAATGGCACCATCACAATGTCGACAAAATATCTGAAAAAGACCGACGAAGTTGAAATTGGCGTGGCGGATACCGGTACCGGAATACCCGAGAGCGAACTGACCAAGATCTTTGATCCATTCTATTCGACCAAGGAGGTCGGCAAGGGAACAGGTCTCGGTCTTTCCATTTCGTACAGCATTATCGAAAAATTAGGCGGACATATCAGAGTGGAAAGTAAGGTTGGCGAGGGGACGGTTTTCACCATTCTTCTGCCGAAACATTAAATTTGATGGATAGAGGAAAATCTATGGGGACGATACGGGTATTGATTGTTGATGATGAAGACGATTTTCGGGAGACGATCGTCAAGAGGTTGAGTGTGAGAAAACTTGCAGCGGAAGGTGCCGCGAGCGGCATCAAGGCTCTGGAGATTCTCAAAGAGAAGGATTTCGATGTGATAATTCTCGATGTCAAGATGCCGGAGATGGACGGCATAGAAACCTTGAGACAAATCAAGAAGATCAAGCCGGAAATCGAGGTCATCATGCTTACCGGTCATGCCTCGGTGGAATTCGGTATCAGGGGGATGCAGTTCGGGGCTTTTGATTATATCATGAAACCTGCCCCCTTGGGTGAGTTGCTCGATACCATCGACCAGGCGTATCATAAGAAGTGCGGCTGATTCCGCATGCGCGGCAACTGAGTAAAGGGGACTGTCATGCGCGTCTGGGATTTAAGTCACCTGCAGGATAACAGACGGACAGGTCCAACTGCCACCGAACCTGTATACGACTATAACGACAGCCAGGCGAATCTGCTCAGCATAAGAAAACACTTCAAACAGCTTCAGACCAGATTGGTACTCGGTCTCGTCCTTGGCTTCTTCATACCCAATGCTGTTTTATCCGCATATTTCCACTATCAATTCACCCGTACCTTGAAGAAGAGCGCCATGCTCAATCTGGCAGGGATCGCCGAGAGCCAAAAAAACACCATCGACCTCTACCTGCAGGAGCGAGTCGTCAATATCTACTACCTGCTCCACAGCAAGGATTTCAGCTTTGAGCCGTCTCCCGCGCACATGGAGAATTATCTCAAGCATCTGAAGCAGTTCAACGAAGGTTTCATCGATGTCGGGTTTCTTGACAGCGAGGGAATTCTGGTGGGTTATGCCGGGCCCTTCCCCAACCTTCTGGGCAAGGATTACAGTGATCAAGCCTGGTTTTCAAGCTTGCTGAACGAGAAAAAGAATTATGTCATCAGCGATACCCACCTGGGATTCCGAAACATTCCTCATTTCAGCATCGCTATCCGACAGAGCATTGACGATCGTATCTATATCATCCAGGCAACGCTCGACCCCGAGAAGCTTTATTCCTTTCTCAGGAGCATGAGTCAGGAAAAGGAGGTCGAATCGAAACTTGTGAACCGGCTGGGGCTGTATCAGGCTGTCGATCCGCAAAAGAACCGTTTTCCTGACGGCAGTGAGTATGTTCCTCCCTTTTACGTCGAATCCGGCGTTGAAGAGATAGAGCAGGACAATGAGAGCATCCTCGTTTCCTATACCTGGTTGAAGGAGGCTCCCTGGGCGCTTCTGGTGGCCCAGCCGGCGTCGGTGGCCCAGGCCGGCATGCATAGAGCCCGGGTTATTTTGACCATCAGCCTTATTGCCATTAGCATATTGATATCGGCCATCATCTTTATCACGATCAGAAAACTTGTGAACAACGCCAGGCGTATGGCTGAACAAGGTCAGAACCTTCAGGAAATGCTTGCCCATGCCTCAAGGATGGCTTCGATAGGCGAACTTGCCACAAGCGTTGCCCATGAGATCAACAACCCGCTGGCAATCATTATGGCCACCAACGGCGTTATCAGGGATATGCTGAATCCGGAATTCGATCTTGACCACAGCCCTGAAGCTATTTGCAAGGAACTCTCCATCGTTGATTCCGCGGCAACCCGTGCCAAGGAAATAACCCGGAAGCTCCAGGAATTGGGAAAACCAAGAGTACATAGCGCCATTCGTTGCGACGTCAATGATCTGGTGCAGGAGGTCTTGGAAAGACAGAGAAAAGTGGAATTCAAATCCAAGCACATCGATCTTGTCACCAATTACGCTCCCGATCTGCCGATGATCTCAGCCGAACCCAATCCGTTGCGCCAGGTTTTCGGGAATATTCTCATGAACGCCTTCGATGCCATTGTCGAAAAAGGTACTATTACCGTCACCACCGAGATGAAGGACGAATTGATTTGCGTGACGATCGCCGACAACGGGAAAGGCATACCTGCGGATGATTTAAAAAACATCTTCAATCCCTTTTTCACGACCAAAGGAGGAGGCAAGGGTGTTGGTCTCGGCCTCAGCATAGCCGCAAGTATCGTGAAATACCTGGGAGGTACCATCAAGGTGAACAGCATCGAAGGAACCGGTAGCTGGTTCACCATCCTGCTGCCGGTCAACGGCCATGAAAAGAATATCAAGAAATCAAGGAAAAAATAGAGGATATGGAAAAGAAACAGCGAGGATTCAAGTTGTTATTGGTTGATGACGAGGAGTTTTTCCGGGATGCCATCGCCCGGCAATTGACAGTGCGGGGATTTCATGTTCTCGCCGCGGATTGCGGAGAGGCGGCACTTGATCTTGTGAGCAGGGAACATCCTGAGGTCGTCGTCCTCGATCTGGAAATGCCGGGAATGCACGGCTCGGAAACCTTTGTCGGCATCAAGAAATTCGATCCATTGATCGAAGTCATCGTGCTCACAGGCAATACCAGCGTGGATAATGCCATCGAGCTGATGAGCAAAGGAACCTTTGATTACCTGATGAAACCGATAAACATAAATGAACTGCTCTATAAAATAGAGGATGCCTACACACGGAAGAAACTGAACGAACAGCACAAGCTTGAATAGGATCATGTAAGGTTTCTCGTTGCCCCGTTCTCAAGATATAGGATTGACTATGCTGAAATTATTAGCTGATTTTTCAAGAAAACTATTCAAGAGAGACGAAGCGCCCGGCAATGAGGGGCAGGAATCAGCAAGAGTCGAGGCATTGCGGCTGGCCTTCAAGTCTAGGTATCACAGCTTCAAGCTCCTACTGGCTGCCAACAACAGGGTTCTCGAAACGATGGCCGACATGCAAAAAGCTCTTCAGGGGAACGAACCTTTCAGCATGTCGTTCGTCCAGTCGCGTTCCACCAATGTGTCAGTCAATGTTTTCCGCATGATCGGCAACATGGAGAATATCGCCCCCAATAAATATGGAGCTCTCCGATTATCGTTTGCAGCAATACAAAGCCGGATCGACGCCCTGTTTGGCCTGAAAAAAAAGATCAAGGACCAACGGCTTGTTATCCCTCTTGAAGCAGTAGACAGCAGTATGTGCGATCTCGTAGGCGGCAAGATGGCCAATCTCGGGGATATCAAAAACCGGATCAACATGCGCGTGCCCGACGGTTTTGTCGTAACCGCCGCAGCCCATGAAATGTTCATGAACTGGAAAGGCTTACAGAAGGAACTGGACAGGCTGTTTCAGGTGGCCGGAACCGATGAGGATAGAAATCTCGATCTGGTAAGCTCGCAATGCAGGCAACTGATCATCTCGGCGGAGGTTCCGGAACCCATCCGCCAAGCCGTCCATGAAGCCTATTCCCGGATGAAGGAGCGCAACAACGGGCGGGAAGTCAGGATGGCGGTAAGAAGCAGCGCCCACGGGGAAGATGCGGAAAACAGTTCCTTCGCCGGACAGTACCGCAGTGAATTGAATGTGGTTTTCTCCGAGTTCTTCCACTATTTCAAACAGGTGATCGCCAGCAAACACAGTGTGCAGGCTCTCTCATACAAGCTCAACCGTGGCTTCAGGGATGAAGATATTGCGATGTGCGTCGGTTGTCTGGCCATGGTCGACGCGAAAGTGGGAGGGGTGATCTACACCCGCAATCCCTTGGATGACAAAGACGACGCCATCTTCATCAACTCCATCTGGGGGCTGCCCAAGGCTGTTGTCGATGGCAACGAGCTTTGCGATCTGTTCGTGGTTTCAAGAGATGAATCGCTCACCATAAGAAGCAGGGAGATAAAAGAAAAAAGCTACCAGATTGCCTGCTATGAAGTCGAAGGCTGCATTCGCGTCCCGACTCCCGAGGGGCAAGGCAGCATGCCATCCCTGACCGATGAGCAGATCCGGGAACTGGCGGATTACGCCATTCACATCGAAGAATACTACGAGACACCTCAGGATATCGAATGGGCTATCGATATGTCGGGCAAGATATTCATTCTCCAGTCCCGTCCTCTGCAACAACTGCAACTGGTGCTGCCCGGGGAAGAACTCAATCTCGAACGCTTCGCCTCCTCCATGCTGGTTGAAGGCGGAATAAATGCGAGCCCCGGCGTCGCCTGCGGCAATATTTACAAGGTTTCCAAAAAGGTTGACATTCTCCAGTTTCCCGAAGGTGCAGTCCTGGTGGTGGAGCAGGCCCTTCCTACCTGGGCACCATTGATCGCCAGGGCCGCTGCGGTGGTTTCCGAACAAGGCGGGTTTGCCGGTCATCTGGCAAATGTAGCCAGGGAATTCGGTGTTCCGGCCATCTTTGGAGTCAAAGGCGCTATGTCCAAAATGCAGGAAGGCGACATGGTGACTGTGGCTGCAGACTTGGGGCGGGTTTATCTCGGCTGCATCGGGGTCCTTCTCCAGTGGACCCGCCCGGCGCCAAAACTCATGGTCGGCAGCCCTGTCTATGAATCATTACGTGAAGTCAGTCGTCATATAATTCCGCTTCATCTTCTCGATCCGGAGTCGCGGGATTTTATCCCCGAAAACTGCAAAACCTTCCACGATATCACTCGCTTCATCCACGAGAAATCGGTTCTCGAAATGTTCAATTTCGGCAAGGATCACAGTTTTTCCGAACGTTCGAGCAAGCAACTCCATTACAAGGTACCGATGAACTGGTGGATATTGAACCTCGACGACGGCTTTAAAAACGAGATCAAGAGTAAATATGTCAAGTTGGAGGACATCGTGTCCATACCCATGCTGGCATTCTGGGAAGGTTTCGCCGCTATTCCCTGGGATGGACCTCCGGCAATCGACGGCAGAGGGATGACTTCGATCCTCTTCCGATCAACCATGAATCCGGCGCTTGTCACGGGAGTTCCGTCGAAGTACGCTGATCGAAATTATTTTATGATATCGAGGAATTTCTGCACATTGACCACTCGGTTGGGTTATCATTTTTCCACAATGGAGGCAATGGTCAGCGAACGGTCCTCGGAAAACTACCTGGGATTCAAATTCAAGGGCGGGGCTGCGGACCAGGAGAGATGTCTGGGGCGTGTCAACCTCATCAGGGAGATTCTGGAACAGTATGGGTTCCGCGCCACAGTGAATGTTGACAACCTGGATGCGCGTATCGACGGCTTCGACATGGATTTCATGCAACTCCGCCTCAAAATTCTTGGATATCTGACACTTCACACTCGGCAGATCGACATGGTCATGAACAATCCCGCCATGGTCAATTACTATTTGAAGAAGTTTACGAAGGATATCGACTTCCTGCTCCAGGACAGCCAGAAACTTGTGCAGGAGACGTAAAAAATGACTTTCTAAGGTACTTATGCCCCACAAGGTGGCTGAAAAGAGTCGCCCTCGTGGGGGCGGGGGTGCATATCAACGAAAGAGGATCAGCGAACGATGTCAACAATTCTCGGCAACCTCAGACAGCTTATCAAGGAAATCAGAAGCCGGAAGACGTCGACGTATGCTCATCGTCCGGCAGAAATGAATTCGCTTTTTCGTTTCAGGTATACCCAGTTCAAGGAACTGCTTGTCGCCAACTCAGAACTCCTGACCACTCTTTCCGATATTGACGAAAAACTCAAGGGAGATGCCGTTTTTGGCTCCACGTATCTCAAGAACCAGGTCAATAAGACCTTGAAGCATGCCTTCCAGTTGGTGAAGTGTCTCAATGTCATGTCCGGCGGAAAATTTCAGGAATTGTTCTCGGTGCTGGACAGGATTAATAATGAGATCAAGGAGATAATCGAAGAGCAAAAAGTCGATCAGGCTCCCTGTGCCGTCATGGCCTATAGCGAAATCACCTTGAAGGACGCGGACTGGGTTGGGGGGAAAAGTGCAAATCTCGGTGAAATCGTCAATCAGCTCGGTATGTCCGTTCCCCGTGGCTTTGCCATAACCACCAAAGCATTCCATGATTTTTTCGATTTCAACAATCTGAAAGAAGAGATCATCAAGCAGAAAAACCTCATCTATGTCAACGAATACGAACAATTGAGCGGTCTCAGCGCGGAAACCCATCAACTCATCAATGCAAAGCCTCTTCCTGGACCGTTGGAGCAGGAAATACATGAGGCTTGCGAAAAATTGTGGGGCGATAATCAGAAAGTCCTGGTCGCTATGCGGAGCAGCGCGGTAGGTGAAGATGGAGAGATATCCTACGCCGGGCAGTATCTTACCCTGCTCGGCCTCACCCGGGCCGAAATCTGCAATGCCTATAAAAATATCATTTCCAGCCTGTTTTCGGCCAGATCGATATCTTATCGCAGTTCAAAGGGCGTCTACGAAGAGGATCTGGCCATGGCGGTGGCCTGTCTGGAAATGGTTGACTCCCGGGCCAGCGGGGTGTTGTACACTCGCCACCCCTACGACATCATCGACCAGCACATCCTGATCAACGCGGTCTGGGGGCTCGGTCCTTACGCGGTCGACGGGGTAGTCACTCCGGACACGTATTCGGTTTCCAAGGATCAGCTGGTTATTCTGGAGAAAACCATTTCCGAAAAACATGTGCAGCTTGTTCTCAAAAAGGATGGGGGAGTGGAAGAAATTCCAGTACCTCCGGCAAAGAAAAAGCAACCATGTCTGACGGATGAGCAAATCAGGGAACTGGCGGATTACGGCGCCGCCCTTGAAAAACATTACAAATGTCCTCAGGATGTCGAGTGGGCTTTGAACCCCGACGGCAAGATCCTGATACTCCAGTCAAGACCGTTGAAACTCCAGAACCCCAAGGACTTCTGTCTGCTGAAAACTGCACCTCTCCCCGGCTACAATATGCTGTTCGGCAATGGGGAAATTGCGTCGCAAGGAGTTGGAACAGGGCAGGTTTTTCATGTCCATTCGATCGATGATCTTGCCGATTTTCCCCAGGGTGGAGTGCTGGTTGCCAGGCGTTCTTCCCCCGAATACGTGATTGTCATGAGGCGCTGCAGCGCCATCATCGTGGAAAACGGGAGTGTCAGCGGACATATGGCCGCCCTGGCCCGTGAATTCAACGTCCCGACCCTCATTTCCTCCCGGCCGGTTCTGCGCATTTTGCAGCAGGGCATGAACGTTACAGTGGATGGATATTCGGGCAGGGTTTACGAGGGGGTGGTCAGCGAACTCCTTGTTGCAATAGTAAAAGATGATACGCATATGAAGGGGACCCCGGTCTACGAACAATTGCAGCGAATAGCCAGGCACATCATTCCCCTCAACCTGGTCAACCCAGCGGCTCCCAATTTCACCCCATCGGGATGCAGGACACTGCATGATATCGCCAGGTTTTGTCACGAGCATTCTTACACGGAGATGTTCCAGATAAGCGATCTGGCTTCCAAGTATCACGGATGGTCGCTCAAGCTGAACGCTGCATTGCCCATGGATATCCATTTGATCGATCTGGGCACCGGTCTCAAGGAAGATCCGGAGATCAAGTGGAATGCGGTGAGGATCGACCAGCTTTCCTCCGTGCCGTTCTTGGCCCTGCTCAAGGGGATGTTGACGAAAGACATTTTTGATCGCGAACCACGGCCGATAAGTTTTTCCGGTTTTTTGTCAGTCGTGAAAGAACAGTCCGTGGCGCAGGGGCATCTGGGCGAACGCTTTGGCGACCGGAGCTATGCGATCATTGCCGACAAGTATCTCAATTTCAGCTCACGGGTAGGCTATCACTACAGCGTCATTGACGCCTATTGCGGCGAAACCATCAATAAAAACTATATCACCTTCACCTTTAAGGGAGGCGCCGCCGACCCTGTCCGCAGAAACAGAAGGGTAAAGGCGATTTCGCTTATCCTTGAGCAGGAAGGATTTACAGTCAATGTCAAGGCCGACAAGGTCGACGCGCAGCTCAAGAAGGGTCCCAGGTTGTATATAGAAAGCAGAATGGACATCCTTGGGCGACTGCTGATTTTCACTCGTCAGTTGGATATGCTCATGACCACGGACGAAAGCGTGGCATGGGTGGCGAATAACTTCTTGAGCGGGAATTATAAGTTATCTGCTGAACCGGAAAAGGACATTTCTTCGTCAAATTAGGAGTTGTAGATTGTGTTCTTTTTACGCCAGAAAATAAAAATTTGGGAATATATCCCAAGTATTTGAAACCTGGATACCTTCAACCTCAAAATACATCTGTGTCATGGAAAATCTCATTATCTTGATTGTCATCCTCGGCTCAATCATCATCGGTCTGGTGATAGGTGCTCGCTTGAGAAATAAACGAAAAGATTAATTATTTTTTCACACGGAAGACTGGGCCGATGTTTCACCCGGACTGGAGGTGTGAAGACGGAGAAGTTTGTAATTAAACCTCGAGGAGTGGTCCGATGCTGAAGAACGTGAAAATAGGTACCCGCCTGATCCTGGCATTTTCCCTGATTCTCCTGTTCATGCTGGTCAATAGCGTGATGTCGTTCAAGATGATCGACGAGTTGAACGACCAGGTCGCGATTCTGGCTGAAGACCGGATGCGGAAAGTCGAGCTGTCCAGTGAAATTATGAACAATATCAATATTATAGCCCGTGTGCTGCGCAATATCATCATCGATACCAGCAAGGAAACCCAGCAAGCCGAGTTGCAGCGGGTAGACAAAGCCCGTCAAACTATCGGCAACAATATCGATACCTTGCAAAAAATGTCCAAGGATGAGCAAGGCTTGACCATAATCAAGGCCCTGTCGGACGCCAGGGCCGCCTACATCGATCTCTATAGCCGGTACATCGAGCTGGTCAAGGCAGGCGATATTGAAAAGGCGAGGCCCATGCTGCTCACGTCCATCCGGGGAGCCCAGTCGAAATATTTCGCCGCCGCCGAAGAGTTGATCGCCTACCAGAACAAGCTGGCCAGGGAGGCGGCCAAGGAGGCGGGAGAGCAAGCCACCAGGGCGGAGATCATGATCGTGGCCCTGCTGCTGGTGGCCATGGGGCTAAGCGTGGTGGCGGCAATCCTGATCATCCGATCGATCATCGGGCCGATAACCAAAACGGTGAAGCTGGCCGAGACCATGGACAGGGGTGATCTGACCGTTCAGCTGGATATCGACCAGAAGGACGAAATCGGCAGTATGGCCTCGTCGATGAATTCGACCGTGGCCAGTCTTCGCTCCATGATCGGCGAGATTATCAGTGGGATTACCGAACTCTCCACTTCGTCGGCCGATCTCGCCGCCGTCTCCAGGCAGCTCTCCGGTTCTGCCCACGGCACCGCCAGGAAATCCGGGTCGGTGGCCACCGCGGCCGAAGAGATGAGCGCCAATATCCAGTCCGTGTCCGCTGCCATGGAACAATCGGCGAACAATGCTCGCATGGTCGCCACGGCCACCGAAGAGATGACGGCCACGGTCAACGAGATCGGCCGCAACGCGGAGAAAGCGAGGGAGGTCTCGGAGAGCGCAGTCAGGCAGTCGCAGGACACCTCCGGGAAGGTCGCGGCCCTCGGGGAGTCCGCCCGCAAGGTGGGCAAGGTCACCGAGACGATCACCGAGATCTCGGAGCAGACCAACCTTCTGGCCCTGAACGCCACCATCGAGGCGGCCCGGGCCGGTGAGGCCGGGCGCGGCTTTGCCGTAGTCGCCAACGAGATCAAGGAACTCGCCCGGCAGACGGCGGCCGCGACGGTGGAGATCAAGAACCAGATCGACGAGATGCAGGACACCACCACTACGACCATCGCCGACATAGACAAAATCGCCAGGGTCATTGCCGACATCAACAATGTCATCAACGGCATAGCGACCGCCGTCGTGGAACAGTCTGCGGCCATAGGCGAAATAGCGGCAAACATCTCCCAGGCCTCCCAGGGCATCTCCGAGGTCAATGAAAATGTCGCCCAGAGCTCCGTGGTCGTTTCGGAGATCACGGAACATATCACGGAAATCAACAATGAAGCCAACCAGGTCGGGGCCGGCAGCAGCCAGGTGGAGACGAGCGCCAAGTCCCTTTCCGAGCTGGCTGCGAAACTCGAACTCTTGATGAAGCGATTCAAGGTATGACACCTGCCGCCTCCGCTAAGGGTTCCGCAACAGGCAAACCCTTCTGGGGCTCATGGTCCATACGCACCCGGCTGATGCTGCTGGTGATGTTGTCCGTGCTGCCGGCCCTCGCCATCATTCTCCACACCGGCTTTGCCCAGCAGCGCAGCGACATCGACACCGCCAGGAAAAATGTGCTCCTGGCGGTGGAAAACCTGGCGAAATATCAGGAAACCATGGCCAGCGGCATCCAACAGATGCTGATGACCATCGCCCAGTACCCGAGCGTGCAGCAGGGGGATGCTGCCGCCAGCAACCAGCTTTTCAGCCGGCTCCGCCGGCATTCTCCGGGCAACTGCCAATTCATTCTTGCCCGCCCCGACGGTATGGTTTCCACCGATGGATCAAGTGCCCCCTTCAGCATCGCCGATCGCGGCTATTTTCAGAATGTGTTGGCCACCCGCTGGTTTGTGGCGGGAGAGTATGTGGTGTCGCGATCGGACT
>OBJA01001627.1_pt1 | contig 14794 bp, 10 predicted proteins | sample 1519751 | NCBI WGS metagenome assembly OBJA01 (sample SAMEA3881238, study PRJEB22517) | soil metagenome | biome: lake sediment; feature: soda lake sediment; material: sediment, water from around vicinity | place: India | collected 2013-12-23 | depth 3 m | reverse complement strand
ATGGCTTATTATGAGACAGTTAGCTATAATACAACGACTGGAACAGGATCTGCAAAAGTTACAATAGCTGGTTTTACTGGCTTTATTCAATTGATCCAAATTGATATAGTTCCTCTTATCTATATTGAAAACTCATGGCAAATTACTCTAGGTGGGAACACTTATGAGGAGTTTGTGCTTGGGCGTTCCAATCAGGAACAACCATTCACACTAATACCACGCATGAATGAATACCGTGTGATTACTAATAACACTGCAGGTGTGCGCGAAATAAGACATGAAACATTCTCTTTTTGGAGTGGAAATAGTTATGGTTGGTATACGTTTGGGATGGCTCCAAGCTGGTTACCCAATGGTACTTATTACAGTTGGGATTCAATTCATTTTTACTATGATCGTGCCATGACACAACCTGTTAAAGATGGCGACGAAATAGGAGCTTACTACAATTATTACACGTACTTGCCACTTCGCAGTTCTTCAAAAATAACAGCAGAACAACTCGATGCGTATTTGGTAAGTCGTGGTTACACCAGTAAACCAACATTTAACTCAAGTGGCGCATACACCGGTGGTAGTGCAATGTATGGTGAAGGTGAAGCATTTGTTGAAGCACAAAATGTTTATGGTATGAATGCACTATTAATTTATGCGATGGCTATTCATGAAAGTGGTCATGGAACCAGTGGCCTAGCTCGAACAAAAAACAACTTATTTGGATGGGGAGCACATGATGCGAATCCAAATGATGCCATGATGTTTGAAAGCATTTCTCAAAGTGTTGGTGAGCATATGGGTAGAAATCTACGTGGTTACCTTAGTGTTGAAAACTGGCGTTACTTTGGTCAAGCACTTGGTAATAAAAACAATGGTTTTGCAACCAAATATGCATCTGATCCCTATTGGGGTAATAAAATAGCAGGACATGCCTATTTTATTGATCGTTATTATGGTTTTATTGATTATGGTGTCTATCAAATTGGACTAGTTGATAAAACCTCTACAATTACGGTACGCAAACAACCATCGACTTCAGCTGCAACATTAATGAGCATGAGATCGGCTTTACAACAGCAAACATTTTTGATTTCTAAGCAAATCAAAGAAGGTAACAACACATTTACAGAAACCATGTCTGTCATGCCTGTGAATGAAGAGGGCAATGCAATTGCTTTTAACAATACAGCCAATGAAGTCATACCTTACTCTTGGCAACGAAGTGTTGGTTACTTAGTTAATGAACCTATCAAAATCATATACAATGGAACAGGTTTTAATCATACACCGAATGTGATTGATGGCGAGTCATTGCAAATGCCATCTCAAGCAGCTGCAACAACGCTATCCATCAATAACAACAACCTTCAACTTCAAGGTTATCATGTTCAAAAAGGACTATCAGTGGTTAACGCAAACCATATCACCCATAAGTTAAATCTAATAAGTAGTGCGAATGAAACCACAGCTTTTAGCTTGAATAATGTTTCATCTGCAAACTTTAATGATGTTTATCAAGAACGTTCATTTGCTTCTGATCATATGGGATTTAGTAACACCATCGATTTATCGGCAGTAAATGTGGGGGTATATCGTTTAGAAATTGAGAGTGTGGCTTCGGTTACAAATCCTGCCATTACATATAAAGCACCATTGACTAGAAATGATGTTAATGAAACGTTTACTGCTAATAATAAAATCTTTACACTTAGAAGTCATGTTAATGGAGAGTTGTTCTTGCATGTAAACCATGCTACAGCAGCTGATGTTTCAGATTCACATGTGTTGCTGTTTAATCAAATCAATCAGCAACTAACTATTGATCGCAAGCTCAGTGAAGGTATCACTTATGAATCTAGTCATCCTGATATCGCGTCTGTTAACTCCGAAGGTGTTGTTACTGCTCTTAAAACAGGAACGACAAACATTCTTATCAAGCAAAACAATGAAACCAAATCAGTTGTTGGTGTTGTCGTAAACATAAAAGTGGATTCAATTAACGTGGATACAACTAGCGTAACACTTACCTCTCCAACACAAGTAAAAGCGATTGCTACAACAATCGTTCCTGCAACCGCTTCAAATAAAGGTGTTGTGTTCATTTCGAAAAACAGTTCTATTGCTAAGGTTAGCTCAGAAGGTGTGATATCACCTGTTTCAAATGGAAGAACACAAATCTATGTCATTAGCAAAGACAATCAATCCTTATCTAGAACAATCAATGTAACGGTCGCATATGGGCTAACGAGTATTAGTGCAAATCCAGATAAGATCACATTGAAGAATTTTGTACCTTATCGCATGAGCTTAATTATTAATCCAGTAAATGCACACTCACAAAGTATTAGTTATACATCAAGCAATACCTCGGTTGCTACAGTGAACTCATTAGGTGATATCAAACCTATATCAAATGGCACAACAACCATCACTGCTTCTTCAGGTTCTGGAATTACGACTACATTAGAAGTTACAGTCGATATTCAAGGAGTACCAGATAACCAACCAGTTGTCTTACTTGGAGATGTGAATGGGGATGGAAGAGTAACTTTTGCTGATGTAATTATGCTCTATAGAGTAATCAATGGAGAATTAACACATGCTGATATTAATTTTGAAAATTCTGATATAAATGCCGATGGGCAAATAACATTTGCAGACGTTGTATCAATTTATCGAATTGTCGTACGATGATGGAGGAAAAGTATGAAAATCATTAAATACATCATAACAGTCTTACTACTATTAACACTCTATACACCAACTAACACTAATGCCTCTTCATTTCGTTTGACAATGAATGCACCAAGTACGATTAATGCAAATCAGGAATTTTCGGTTACAGTTGGTATTACTGAAGCTTCTAATATCTCAGGAGTATCTTTTAGGTTAAACTTTAATTCTAATCATTTAGAACTGAAATCAAGCAGTGTTGCTAATAGTTTTGGATCACTACCAAGTCATCCAAATTATGGGATAATTATTAATCCTGCAAGAAGTGGTTCATTTAGTCTCTATACATTCAATTTTCAAGCAAAAAGTGCATTATCAGCAGGCACAACGACCTCAATCAGTCTTGAAAATGTTATGGGTACTGTTTTTCAAGGTGGCAATGATATTGATGTTTCAGGGATAGGAGTTTCTAGGTCTATAACTGTTTCAACACCTCGATCAACCAACAACAATCTTTCAGCTATTCGTGTTAATAATCAAGCTTTGAGTAACTTTAGTGCGAATACAACGACTTATAACTTGCCAGCGACAGATGATGCTTCAATCAATGTTTCTGCAACAGCGCAAGATTCAAAAGCAACAATAAGTGGAACAGGCAATGTGTCACTTTCATATGGCAGTAATAGCATCCGGATTGTTGTTAGAGCAGAAAGTGGAGCAACAAAAACGTACACCCTCAACATAACTAGAAATGATTATCGATCTTCTAACAATTTTCTTAAGTCAATGACATTATCTGATGGAACACTTAATTTTGATAAAAACAGAAACAATTATACGATTATTGTCGACCATGATGTCACTGAGTTGACGATAAATGTAGAGAAAGAAGATGAAAAGGCGAGTATTCGTGATACATCAATAACAAAGCAACTTGCTGTTTACTCTAATCTATTTGAGTTTACTGTTGTTGCAGAGAATAATGCTAGAAGAACGTACACGGTTAACGTCGTGCGTCGAGATGCTGATGGATATGCTGGATCATTAAATACGAATAATCGATTAGAATCACTCACCATCGAAGGGTATGAGATTGATTTTGATCCTGATGTTTTAAAATACGAGTTGTTTGTTGAGCATCCCGTATCACAACTTGAAGTTGTTGCATTGGTTCAAGATGAAACCGCAACACTCATACAACCCGAGTCTTATCAACTTGAGCTTGGTGAGAATATTTTCAACTATACCGTAATTGCCCAAGATGAGACGAGTAGGGAATATCAATTAATCGTTTATCGTGCTGAAAACTTACCACCACTTCCTGTTGAAGAACTTGTTTTGCGAGTTGATGAAGTTGAAGCTGATGTTTTAAACTTAAAAGTTCGCAGAAACGAAACAATAAGTGCTGAACACATCACATTGTTAAAAGCAACAGGTAAGGCAGTCGCAGTTCATGTGGTGGATGAACAAGATCAAGTGATTGGTATATGGCATTTATCCAATAACCAAATTGATTTGATTAACACATTCAATCATGGGGTTAGCTTAATTCAACGCGTACCTGCTTCATTAGCGTCATTATTAAACTACGCTCAGTCAATGGTTGTTAGTTTCAACCATGATGGTGAGTTTAATCAACCATTGGACTTTACATTAAATCTTAATCAAACCTTTGATGATACCTATTTATTAAACGTATATTACTTTGATGAGGTCAATAACCGACTGGTGTTGAAGCATGAAAATATCGAGATTATTGATGATCAAATCACATGGCAAATGGATCATGCTTCAATCTATATAGTGAGTCCTGCAACATTTGCTGCTGGTGGTTGGCTATCATTTGATTTAAACAACAATCTTTTATTAGGTGCACTAGTTATACTAACCTTGAGTTTAGTAGCAAACCTGTTATTATTATTAAAGGTTAAAAAGTTATCAAGACGACTATTAAAACGTAAGTTAACGATAGAAAAATCTCGTGGCCATCGTGACCGTGAACCAAGTGTTCAATCAAAACAAACCGAGGCATTTCCAACGCAAACGAGTGAGACGATGGTAACTTCCGCTTATGATAAGGAGAATCAATCATGAATCCGATTGCAGTTATCGCACAATCATTAAACATTAAACCTATTCAAGTCGAAAACACATTGGCACTGTTAGAAAGCAATAATACAGTGCCTTTTATTGCTCGTTATCGTAAAGAGCAAACCCAAGGGTTAGATGAAGAGAAAATATTTCAAATCCAAAAGCTTTACGAGTATAAGATTAACCTGCAACAACGAAAAGAAGATGTGATTCGACTTATTGATGAACAAGGATTATTAACAGAAGAGCTTAGCAAGCAAATCATGGCGTGTGAGCGTTTAAATGAAGTGGAAGATATCTATTTACCATTTAAGCAAAAAAAGCTTACAAAAGCCTCTATTGCAATTGCTAAAGGGCTTGAGCCACTCAGTCAATGGATGCTAAGTCACGATGTGTCGATCAGTTTACAAGAAAAGGCCAAGACGTTTCTAAGTGAAGATGTATTAACTGTTGAAGATGCGATTGAAGGTGCATGTGATATTATCAGTGAAAACTTAAGTCAAGATCCTGCATTTAAACGTCAGCTTAAAACATATGTACTCAAATATGGGAAGTTTCAAACAACTAAAAAGAAAAAAGCTGACGATGTAAATGAACTTTATAAGATGTATTACGATTATAGCAATCCATTTTTAAAGGTTGCACATCATCATGTGTTAGCTATTAATCGAGCAGAAAAGCAAAAGATTCTTACTGTTTCTATTGATTTTGATTTGAATGATTTTCTTTTACATCAAAAACACCATGCGTTCAATCATCCAAACAAAGATGTCGCAAAGCTGATTAGAGATAGTTTTGAACAAGGTGTAAAAAAGATGGCATATCCTTCTGTTATTCGGCAAATTCGCTCCGAATACACCGAACAAGCCGCACTACACTCCATTGATTTATTTGCTTCCAATGTGGAATCATTACTGCAAACACCACCAATGAAAAATCAAACGGTGTTAGCAGTTGATCCTGCTTATCGTACAGGTTGTAAACTTGCAGTCGTTGATCAACTAGGTAATGTGTGTGAAGTGGATACGATATATCCCTTTGATCCTCATCGCAAGATTGATCAAGCAAAAACTGTGCTTCATCGTTTATGTGATCAACATCATGTGGATATCGTTGCAATAGGTAATGGAACCGCATCACGTGAAAGTGAGCAGTTGGTAGCAGAGGTTTTAGCAGAGCGAGATGATAATATTAAGTATGCGATTATTTCTGAAGCAGGAGCTTCGGTGTACTCTGCTTCGCCATTAGCAAAAAAAGAGTTTCCTAATCTTGATGTGTCACTTCGATCAGCCATTTCCATTGCTCGGCGATTACAAGACCCATTGGCGGAACTTATAAAAATAGACCCACAGTCCATTGGTGTGGGCCAATATCAACACGATTTACCAACCAAATCTTTAGCAGAGAAAGTTGAGTTTGTTGTCAACAAGGTTGTTAATCGTGTGGGTGTGAACATCAATACCGCAAGTGAACAGCTGCTAACACATGTTTCTGGTTTAAATAAAACAGCAATCAAAAATATGATTGCAAACAGACAGAAGAAAGGCTCTTTTAGAAATAGACAACAATTACTTGAAATCAAAGGTTTTGGTGAAAAAATGTTTGAACAATCCATTGGATTTTTACGGATATTCGATGGTGACAATGTGCTTGATCAAACAGCAATTCATCCAGAAAGCTATGATGTTGTCCATCAGTTGTTAAAACAATGTAAGATTGATGATATTACCAGTGAGTCAAGCAAGCAACTACTACAAACCATTCATGTGTCATCAATGGCTAAAACATTAGGTGTTGATGAGTACACACTACTTGATATTATCGATAACTTACTAAGTCCTGGTCGTGATTATCGCCAACAGTTTGATAAGGTTCAACTAAGACAAGATGTTTTAAGTATTGAGGACTTATCTGTTGGTATGAAACTTCAAGGTAGTGTGTCAAACATTGTCGATTTTGGTATGTTTGTGGATTTAGGACTAAAAAACGATGGGTTTGTCCATCGTTCTAAATGTCATATTCAACGTCATGTTCATCCAATGGAAGTGTATGCCATCAATCAAAAAGTTTCGGTTGAAATTATCGACCTAGATATTAAGCGTAATCGTGTATCATTACAAATCATCAAAGATTAAACAAGCTTGCTTGTTCAATAATGGCCATCATGCTTAGTTTAACAGACGGATAATCAACCATTGAGCTTGGCATTTGATGTGTTAAATAATCATGGATGTTATTTTTTGAAATCATCACTGGTTGTCGGTCATGAATTTGACTTACAGGGTATGAAGCAGGTTGTGTGAGAATCGCAAATCCTTCATGATCATTTTGTATGACACCTGCCATATAGAGTAAACTATGATCTTTTGGTTTAATGACATGTCTTACTTTGGCACCGCCCCATTCATAAAAACCACTGGCAAGCACAATAGCTTTGTTTTGATGATAAGTGTCTTTAAAAAAACGTGAAGTCATAATGGTTTCGCTGCGTGCATTGATGATGCGCGCTTTTTTGTTGTCCCATTTGGTAAAACCCCAAGGAAGAATAGTAGGCTTAATGTCACCATCATAAGTAAGAATCAGTGCATGATGACTAGGGAAAACATCCCCTGATGTCAATGATGACATGTCATCAGATAACCATTCACGTAAATTTTGATCTTCAAGATCAATGAAGTAGCGTCCACACATATTAATCATCCCTCTTTTCAATGAACCAACGGGTTTCTTCTAAGTATAAATATCGGACTTGACCATTGATGTGGCACGTATAGCGCATGCCATACCCACCTGATTTCAATGATGCTGATGGTATTTTTTGAGTAATTTTATCAATTGAGTAAGCGATATTGTTTTTCCATAAAACTTTTAGGGGTGTGATATTTCCTTCTATATCATAACAGGCAACAACAGAAACATAAATCTTTTGATGCTTCATTGTGGTTTAAAGAAACTGACTGGAAAAATCACATGGTCACCCTTAGGATTAAAATCACTGAGCAGTGGCTTTGCGAGTAACGATGCTCGAATGACAGATTTAAATCCAAATCGTTTTCGAATAACATCCATCGTTTCATCAACTTTATGGTCTTTGATGCGGTTTTCAAATGGAACAAACAACGAAATTTGTGTGGGTTGATTTGCCGGCTGCAATTGATCAGCTTTGATACCTATGCTTCGAATAATCATTGGAAAATGAATGTTCTCTTTAAATAATTCCATGGCAGCTTGCAGTATTTCTTTGCTGATGTTGGTAGTATAAGTCAATACTTTTTGACGTGTGAAACTTTTTAACTGATCATCTCGAATTGACACACTGATGCAACGACAACTAAATCCATGTCCTTTTAAACGAGACGCAATACTTTCAGATAATACCGTAGCCACAACAGCGATATCATCCATGTTCACCATATCCATGCGTGTGGTAACGCTATTGCCAACGGATTTAACAAGTGTGGCATGAGAACTTGGTGTGACAGCACTGTATTCTTGTCCATTGGCAAAATGCCATAGCAAGGAACCAATTTTACCAAAATGACGAATTAAAAAATCTTGATTAGCATGTGCTAAGTCGCCAATGGTATAAATACCATAGCGTGATAATTTTGTTGCGGTGGCTCGTCCCACATACAGTAAATCAATTACTGGAAGGGGAAAGACGATATCAGAAACATGATGTGGCTCAATGAGTGTGATGCCATTTGGTTTTTTATAATCAGAACCAAGTTTAGCAAAAACTTTGTTGAAGCTAATCCCAATTGATAACGTCAAACCACACTCTTGATACACATCGTTGGCAATGGCTTTGGCGATAGCCATAGGACTAGGATAAAGTAATGTGGCATCACTTACATCCAGCCAAGCTTCATCAATGCCAAAAGGCTCAATACGGTCAGTATAGCGGGAATAAATGTCAAATATCATCTGTGAAAATCTTAAATATAAAGAAAAGCGTGCAGGAACTATAATTAAATCCGGACATTTCTGTCTCGCTTTCCAAAGTGGTTCTCCAGTCTGAACACCATATTTTTTGGCGTGTGGGTTTTTAGCAAGAATAATCCCATGACGGCGCTCTTGATCGCCGCCTACGGCCATTGGTACATGACGATACTGGGGTTGAAACAGTGCTTCGACCCCAGCGTAGAAATGATTGATATCACAATGCAAAATAACGCGTTTCATAGTCAACCTCCATCTTCATTCTACTTGAATTAAATTCAAGCTTCAAGGGGTTACTTGAATAAAATTCAAGTTTGTTATAAAATGAAAAAGGAGGTTTCCATGAGTCTAGGTCAACGGTTACGTCGCTATCGCAAACAACACGCTTACACACAACAGGAACTTGCAACTTATTTGGGTTACAAGTCTTTTACAACGATTCAAAAATGGGAGAGTGATGATGCGACACCACCGGTTCATATCCTAGAAAAATTAGCGACATTGTATCAATGCAACATCAATGATTTTCTGACACAACAACCAATTAAGCAACGTGTACCAATTATTGGGACGGTAGTTGGAGGATATCCAATTGATGCCATTGAAAACTATTTAGGTGCTTATGACATGGAACTTCACGATGATGGACATCAATATTTTTATTTGCGTGTCAAAGGGGATTCAATGATTGGAGCTCGTATTTATCCAGGGGATGATGTGTTTGTTCGTCGACAATCGACTGTTGATAATGGTGACATAGCAATTGTGCTTATTGATCAAGAAGCGACCCTCAAGCGTGTCTTTATTTTAGATGATAAACTTATCTTAAAACCAGAGAATCCGGATTATGAACCAATTGAATATGATTTATCTCAGTTAAACTCAAGAGAAATTCAAATCTTGGGTAAAGTTTTACACAACCGATTTCTCGTGAAATGATTTGAAATATCAATCATTATTCGTTAGAATAAGACAAAGGTGGTAACAATTTATGTGGCAAGATATTTTAGAAGTAACCGATAAGTATTTTCAAGCGGGGCTTGTTGGATTTTTAATCACGACTGTTATCATCATGTCAGTTGTGCTTTTAGCCAGAAAGTTTCTTCGCAGATTTTTTAGAAAAATGGTAACCCTAAATCGCATGGATGAAACAGGCGCACGCTTTACTAGACGTATGGTATTTGCGATTGTATACACGTTTGCGATTTTTGGCATTGTGTTGCAAATCATTCCACTTCGCAACATTTCAGTATCATTATTAGCTGGTTCTGGTGTCGCTGTGTTGGTTATTGGGTTTGCAGCTCAAGAAGCCTTTTCTAATATCATCGCTGGCTTTTTCATTTCATTTTTCAGACCTTTCTCAGTAGAAGACTTGGTATCAATACCTTCAATTAATGTGTCTGGTCGTGTTGAAGATATTAACTTACGTCACACAATCGTTCGTACGTTTAGTAATCATCGTGTGATTGTTCCTAACAGTACAATGAATACAGCAGTGATTGAAAATCAAGACTTTCAAGATCGAAAAACAGTTAATTTCTTTTTGATGTCAATTAGCTATAAGAGTGATATCGACAAAGCGCGTCAGATTATGATCGAAGAAGCTAGTAAACATCCAAATTTACTCGATACTAGAACGGAACAAGATAAGAACGATGGTGTACCGCTTGTACGAGTGATTTTAATTAACCTTGGAGACTTCTCTGTTGATTTAAGAGCATCGCTTTGGAGTGAGGATTCAATTGCTGGTTGGGTTATGCTCAACGAACTTAGAGAATCGGTGAAAAAGCGATTCGACGCAGAAGGGATTGACATTCCATTTCCTTCACACAACATATACATGCAAAAATAGGGGAGCATCCTCTATTTTTTATCGCACCTTAGCATAAACATTTGTACATTTGTAAATGATGTGAGACCACATTCTAAAAAATAAAAGTCTTATCATGTAAAATAGTATTTGAATTGGTTAAGTAACTTCACTCTCATTTCAAGAGGTGTACAGTAACCAAGTGTCGCCATCGGAGTGTTGTTGGATCGAAACAAGTATCGCTTCGCTTGCACTCTTAGATCTTGCAAGGAATAGAACTTGAGATGCTGGTAGAAGCGACAGTTATCATTTCGATGAGAACGTTCCACTTTACCGTTATGTCTTGGTGTTCTTGGACGAATCAGTTTGTGTTTGATACCCAGGGAACCAAGTATGATATCAAAAGGGTGCTTTCGATCGGTGTTGGCCGTATGTGTGAACTCAACGCCATTGTCGGTTTGAATGATGTACGGTTGATAACCAAAATAGACAATCGCACGTTGGACAAAGTCGACACTGGAATAACTGGAATGTTCATTGTAGTGGTAGATGAATCGTTCTCTGGAACCTTCATCTAACATGGTGTATTGATAAAACTTCTGATCATCAAGCAGCTTTGGTGATCTGCATTGTTTTGGGACATATTTGACATCGCATTGCCATTTAAATCCAATGGATTTCGGTGTGTTGTAGGGCTGTGGTTTGTAAGGTTTCTTCTTTTGTTTGACTTGCTTATAATAGCCTTGTTTACGAAGAAAGCGAAACAGAGAGCTTGGATGTCTGGAATATCCTCGATTAATTCTGAGCTTACCATAGAGCTCGATCATGGAGATGTTTGGGTTTCGCCTCAAATAGTTTCGGATCCATTGTATTTCCTGAGCGGTATGAGCATTTGGGTGCTGGGAATGGGGACGATGTGACTTATCCATAAGCGATTGCTTCGTACCATCGAACAGCTTCATCCAACGCATCAACGATGATTTGGATATCTTGTATCGTCGAGTGACAAAAGCAACAGAGACGTTGGGTTGAGCATACAGTTTACAAGCAAAGAAACGAGTGTGTAGTTCATGAGGCAAAAAACGTTGAGAGTGAGTTATAATAGACATGCGATTGGTTTCCTTTCTATAAAGTGTGGTAACTCTATTTTACAGGATTCCATTCGCTTTTCTATTTCTAGTTGACAAGTCTCACATCAATTGTAACTCTACATGTAATCTTTTTTTGTCTGTAGTTACAGATTGCTAATATGCGTTAATTATGCTAATATAATTTAGCATTGGATGGACACTTAGCTCAGATGGGAGAGCACCTGCTTGACGTGCAGGGGGTCAGGGGTTCAATTCCCTTAGTGTCCACCATTTCTTTATTTGCGCCCGTGGCGCAACGGATAGCGCATTTGATTCCGATTCAAAAGGTTACAGGTTCGATTCCTGTCGGGCGCGCCATTTAATGCGGGGCTGTAGCTCAGATGGGAGAGCATTACGCTGGCAGCGTAGAGGTCGAGGGTTCAAGTCCCTTCAGCTCCACCAAACTTCTAGAAAGAGTTTGGTGTTATTTTTTTATTAGAGGAACTACTATGATGCAACTAAACAACAGGATACTAAAACACTATTTGAAGAATGTATATTTTATTAATGGAACTGCATATGCAGGTAAATCAACCATGGCAGCTATGCTAGCAAAAAGATATAACATGATCCTTTGTGAGGAAAACTACCATCAAGAGATTGCAGATAAACTAGCTACCAAAGAACAACACCCAAATTTATGTTATTTTCAAACAATGGAAAGCTGGCAAGCATTCTTAAATAGAACACCACAAGAGTATGCAGATTGGATTGAAGGAGCAACACGAGAACTTGTTGAGTTTGAAATTGCTGAGCTCATTCACATCTCCAAGGATCAAAAGGTTATCGTAGATACAAACATACCAGTAGACATCTTAAAAGAAATTGCAGATTATCATCAGGTTGCTATTATGCTTTCGACACAATCCATGTCTGTTGATAGATTTTTTGACAGAAGTGATCCTGATAAACAGTTTCTATTCTCTCAAATCGAACAAGCAGAAAACCCTGAGAAAACCATGAATAACTTTCGTGAATGTATCGCACGAATCAACAGCAAAGAAACTTATGATGCATTTGCAAATAGTGGATTCTTCACTGTTGTAAGAGAAGATTCTGATGAGGATACTAAGGAAGAAGTTTTAGACAAACTAGCAAAGCATTTCAAATTAATATAGCATTTCATGACTATTAGGACGATTTAAGAGCAAATACTTGAAAAAAACGAAAAAAAAGTAAATGTTTCACACAGGTTACACAATTAAATATTATTATATTGTCATACAAGGGAATGTAAATTAATTTTTTCATTTTTCCCCTCTTAATTGATCCCCGCACCTTGTATAAACCGCACAGTACGCTGTGCGGTTTTGCTTTTTATAATTACCTAGATTTCTTCAATTGACATTTGAAAAATGGTTTTGTAAACTTAACATGCATGTGCCGACATAGCTCCAATGGTAGAGCAATCCACTCGTAATGGATAGGTTACCAGTTCGAATCTGGTTGTCGGCACCAGAAAAGCAAAAAGCGTCCTCAATGCTAAGGACGCTTTATCGTTTAAGACATAAGAAAAAGAGCCTAAGCTCTTTGTTTGGGATTAAAGAACGGTGACGTTGTCAGCCTTTTTTCCACGAACATCATTAATAATGTTAAATGATACCGCTTGACCTTCGTCAAGTGTTTTGTAACCATTTGAAACAATTGCTGAATAATGTACGAATACTTCTTCGTTTGTTCCATCAACAGTAATAAAGCCGAAGCCTTTTGTAGCGTTGAAGAATTTTACTTTTCCTGATTCCATGTGTAGTGCCTCCTGTCTAGAATAAGTGGTAGTACAATCTAATCTAATAACAAAAGGTATTACATTTGAAGTGTAGCATTTCTTATAACTTAGCCACTATAACACTATTGCATACTAATGTCAAACAGAACCCCTTCTTTTACATCTATGTTTCTTCGACATAGAATTTAAAGAAGTTGAACTTGTTATTCTAAGCCAGAGTATACAATCTGAGAGGTTATACCTCTAGCTTCAAGTAGTTCACTTACCGTGACAAGTTGATATCCCCTAGAAACTAGATATGGAATAATCACTTCCATAGATTGTGCGGTAGAAGGGACTAAGTCATGCATGAGTATGATGGCTCCATCAGAGACGTAGCGTTTAATAATGGCTGTTGTGATATCAGCATTTCTATGACTCCAGTCAGAGGTGTCGATATTCCACATAATGTATTGCAATGTTGGATAAGCCGCAATCACATCATCATTCATTGCACCATACGGTGGTCGTATGAGCGTTGGTGTTACTCCAACAGCAGAATGAATGACACGATTTGTGCTTTCTATTTCATTGAATACCTGAGATGAGGACAGCCGTGTTAAGAAAGGGTGTGACCACGTGTGATTGGCTACTTCACTACCTGTTTCTACAATGCGTCTCATAACCTGAGGGTAGTTGTTTACGCGTGATCCAACAACAAAGAATGTTGCTGCTGAATTATATCGAAACAAAACTTCAAGAATCTGAGGTGTATAGTTTGTTGGGCCATCATCAAAGGTTAGTGCTACCATAGGACGATTTGGATCTACAACACGTTGTGCGATCACTTCAATGACATTGCTTGTTTGTGTTGGTGGGTGAGTTTTAACGATTTCTGAAATCATATATTCTTGTAAGTCATCATAAGGAACAAACACAGCAAAATCTTGAGTAATACTGCTTATGATTTCCTGAGAATTGAAGTGAACCATTAGTCCATTTGTCGTAAATAGTATGTTTTTAAAGTTGTTGATAAATGGAGATGTATTTCTTAGAAATTGAAGTTGTTGTGCATCATTTGAAAATTCAAATGTATTCTTGATGTGATTTCGAACATAATCAGATAAAACATAGGTAAATGATGGTCTAAAGAAGTTATTAAAAAACACTTCACGGTTTCTTTGTAAATCAAAGTTAAACGTACGATAATATTGTGCAGTGTGCATTTGATCAGTGGTAGCAACATCAAAGCTGACAAGGATGCTTAAAATGCTGTCATTACTTAAGTATGTTCTACATTTAGTTCGATAAACAACATCATGGTCAATGACATGATTCTCTGAAATAAGTTTTTTAAAGTTATTTATTTCATCAGTGATTTTTTGTTCGATAAAATTGTTGATGGCCATTGCACTAATATTTGGATATCGCAAAGGAACATGTTTG